>Ga0256829_1000022_pt1 | contig 240970 bp, 219 predicted proteins | sample 131447metaG_FD_185979 | JGI IMG/M metagenome (GOLD analysis project Ga0256829, IMG submission 185979) | Hydrothermal vent microbial communities from Lau Basin, Pacific Ocean - 131-447 | ecosystem: Environmental > Aquatic > Marine > Hydrothermal vents | place: Pacific Ocean: Lau Basin... | reverse complement strand
TTGGGCCTCCCCTAACAAATGTTGCTCCATTTGGTGCTACCCTCCAAATTACCGATCTCGGCAAATCAGATCAGAATCTTGCGAGGGGCAAAAGGCTGGAAATGGATGGGGTGCTCGCACCGTTTACAAAAGGTCATGCGGCTGGCCACATGCGAGTTCATCCGGCGCTTCCTGATCCATGTTCTGCCCGACGGCTTCCACCGCATCCGGCACTACGGCCTGCTGGCCAGTTCGACCCACAGGGCCAACATCACAAAAATCCGCGCATTACTTTGCGTCCAACAGCTTGAACAGACCGTCGCGCCAGAACCCGAGGCCGAGATCATTCCACTCACCCTGCGCGAGCCATGCCCCTGCTGTGGCGGCCCCATGCGCATTATCGAGATCTTCCGACGAGGCCAGAAACCGATGTCGCGCGCACCACCCAGGGAGCAGGCGGCATGACACATCGCCTGTTGTCTGTCAGAGAACACCACCGGCTGCCCACCGCAGACCCGGTCCGGACGGCGTGCGGCTGTCGTTTCTCGTCACAACTTGTCTCCCCGAAAATGCCCACTTCAAGATCGCAATCGGGGCCATTGAGAAAGATCACGGTAGCCCCAAGCATCTGGCACAGCTCCCGCCGCACCCCAGGCACAACCGTCGCCTCAACCGTTCGCATTCTTTCCCCATAGCCCGATCCAAGACCCCCACGGCTTCCTCCTTCCGAGGTTTGTCAACGCGGGCCGCCACCTCATGGCCGCCAACGTCGCACCGCGGCCCGCGTCGAAAAACCTTCAGGGAAGGAGACCTTCGCTGAAGGCGCAAAAAGAGCTAAGCATTCTGCTTGAGCGGACGTTGGATTGACAATTCGAACAATACTGAGGGTTGCACAATAGTTCGACCTTACGCTCAAAGCACTATAGTTCCGATGTAGTACCCTCCATGCGCATCTGGCATGTTTTCATCTTCAAGGAAGTTTTCGGAGTAAGCTTTGGCTGAGCAGTAGATGTGGACCTTTGAGCCATCACAGTCGAACGTGACATCGCCTGCAGAGTTCTGCTTGATCGTGTTGAAATTCCGATAATATTCGAGATGTTCAGACGGCGCCTCTCCGACGACGATGATCTTCGGCTTCAGATCATCCAACCAGGATTGCGGCAGCCGACCGCTCTTTCGTCCGTGATGGGGGGCAAAGATGATCGCCGAACTGCGCAAGTCGATGTCGTCATGGATGTCTTCCATGAAGGACGTCTCCAGGTCACCAAACCAACAAAACGTCGCGCCTTCGTTTATCGCATAGTGCGCAATGATTGAGATGTTGTTGGGGCTCTCGCCATCATTTGCTGCACTAAGGGCATCCTGGTAACTGGCATTTCCGATGTCAGGCCAGAGAATGCTAATACCCGACGCTTTGCGCTGGTCGTCGCTTTTGTTCATCCAGCAACGTGAACAACCCTTATAAAGCTTGTAGGCCTTATCGCTGTCCCGCAGCGTCTTGTAATGCTTGAAGCTATCTGTCTCCGGGTCTTTCGTTGCAGCGTTTTCGGCGCAGTAGAAGTTCACGATTGTCTTACGCTCGTCCAGGTATTTGATACCGTGAAAATGGTCGTCGTCAGGGTGGGTGGATATGAACCTGCTAATGTCTTTGCCTTTGGACATCTCGATGATCTCATCAACGATTTCCTCACGGCGATCCTCAACCAGATTGCAGTCGATTATCGTGAAATTGTCGGTGCCATGCCGAATATAGAAGGTGTCACCATCACCCACTGAAAACGTCTTAACGATCGGCATCGGGATTCTCCAAACACAAAGAAAGGATCCGTTCTGCGTACAGCTGCGAGGCGCGCTCAACCGAAATCTCAGTGACAAGCAGAAGCCACAAGACAAACGCCAGCAGAGACGCTCCGAAAAGAACGGATCCTAAAATAAACATCGTAGAACCGGAAGGAGTGCCTGCTAGGAACCAGACCGATCCAGCGCACACTAGCCCGGAGATTGCGAGCCCAAATGGCTTCAACCCCAATAGGTTTCTGGCGAAGCCATAAGAGATGTTCTCGTCGAGCAGAAGCGTCGCCGCGGCCTTTGGCCTGGTGTAGTCAAGAAGCCATTTTACGGCGACCAGCCGCTCGTCATCGGCTGATCTCGGATCACTTTTTTCTTGCTCTTTGGACGGCAGTTGCACGCCGCTCTTGGTTTCTATGTAGGCCCTGCACCTTGCCTTCATGGATGCAGAGAGTCGGCCATCTGCCAAGGACAGCAGTCTGGCTGTATGAAGTCGACCGACACGTTCGCCAAGCTTGCGCTCAACTCCGTGTCCAAGCCTCCTCACGAGCCGTGTCAACGCATACAAGACGCCGGATGCTACGACAAAGGCAGCAATCGCGCCACACCGGGTCCAAACCTCAGGGAACCAAACAAAGACGAAAAGGAAAGCCGGGAGCAATGTTAAAAGCGCCGGGTGCAGCCTTGCGTTTCGATCATAACGATCCATTCCAAACATCTTCTCCATAAAAACGCCTCTCATATGCTCTTTGAATTTTGGGGTAGACGGGACGAGATACCAATTGCCTCCGCCGTCAGCTGATGAAAACCTTTCGGGGTGCGTATGATCATCAGGACGGGAAAGAGCTGCCCGATGGCAAGCTTAACCGCCGTATGAATATCTGTATTGGAGGGTCCCGAAGGCTGCAGATGGTTATGCCAAGTGCCAAGTGCATAAAGTGTATTGCCTGACTCTTCGGCGATCTCTTTCAACGCATCTTTAAGGCCCTCGGTTCCAAGAACAAACTCTTCGGCAGAGAACTTGCTGTCGGGCGGCGCAGGAAGAGTGTCGACGACGTGAAATGCATTGGAAATGGCAGAGAACCGTCCAATCAAAACGCCTCCGGTCTCTGACCCGGGCGTCCGCGCTATCTCAGCATCGATCTCTGTCGTCACGCGCCGAGCCAATCGCGATTCAACAGCCTCGTCATGGGCGCGGGAAACAATTGTGTATGGTGCGACATCTGTGGTTGTCCAAGCCTGAGAAACCCCATCTTCGGAAATCCGACCGATCCGAAGTTGGCCGGAGTCCGACGCAGACTTCTGGGACAAAACGTCCTGCGCATGCGCTGCAATTGGAGCCGCCAGCATTGACAAGCGCACGTCTGAAGCAACCATGGAAATGCTGGAGCAACCCTGACCAATCGCTATTTCTGACTGGCTGTGCCCCATCACCTTGCCTCGGAGCTCGCTGTCTGATCGCAGCCCATGATAGAATTCAGTCGCGAGGTCACCGCAATTTGGATTGGCATCGGCACCGGCGATTGCACAGTACCCGACATCGGCATCTCCCATGAAACTGGCGTCGATGAGACGGGGGCATTTTCCCTTTGGCCATTTTACGGCACTGATCGTCTCTCGAAGGACAGCTGAAGCGGTCGTATTGATGATCGCTTTGGTCTTCGACAATTTGAACTTGTCGCGAACGGCCTTTGAGCGCAGAACCACGTTGGCATCGAGGTTGTAGCTGAAAGGGTTCTGAGAAAGTTTCTTCAGATCGAGCGCCAAATCATGGGCCTTTGGCGAGTAGAACATTGAATCCAACTCCGCCGAGACCGGGATTGAGGTATGACGCGCAAAATTGTGAGGTTCCAAGCGGTCATTGTCGATGACAACATCGGGTCCGTGACCTGCTCGGCCAAGATGCATTGCGACTTTGGAGCCGAGACTTCCGCTTCCCAAAAGCGTCCAGGGCAACCATTCGGTCTTGGCGTCTGAACCGGACGTGCGCCGCAACACATCTACTGAAATCGTTTCTCTATGTCCCGCGAGGCGAACCCTTGAAGTCGACGTGGGCTTCAAATCTTCAGCGGACTGGCATTCGATAAGATAGGGGCAAACCTCAAGTGCAGAGGCCTGGCCAATCAGGTTAAACGGCCGCCTTGCAATGAGGACTATGGAAATCGGCAAAGTGCGCTTGATCTCGAAGGATGCGAGCTTTCGGCGAAGCCACTTCAGCTTGGTGTCCAGCGCCTTCCGACATCCGTAGAGTTCGGCGCGATCAAAGAGCTCTTTGACGTTTGACACGGTCTCCGGATAGTAGGTGTCGCAGACAAACGGTTGCCCGTTTGGAAGGCGGCCTGGCCAGGCAATCAGTCCAAGGCTGAGACCAGTCCATTCGTTCTTCTCTTTTTTGAAATGCCGAAGCGATTCAATGGTAGGGTCGTCGATCGTGGCCTTCTTGTCGGCTTGCAAGCTCACGCGATATGTGACGGTGTCATCGTTGGTTTCTGCTAGCACAAAGGTGCGATGCCAAGAGCCCCCGTGTTTACGGCCCACCAATTTGCGGATTTTAGACGAGTCACTAACAACTATATCATCAAGGTGGTCGCGTCGTACGAATTCCCAGCCGTGTTTCGGATCGTTGAGTTTCAGCATGGCCGCGCGATCCAGCCAATCCAGGAGCTGTTGAAGCAGCGCCAAGATGCCGCCGCTGGTTTGGATCAGCTCCCGAGGCGATCCAAAGACAAGGCAGGGCTCCGGGGGTTCTGATTCAGAGCCAGGTTGCAGATGCGGGTGCCATCTCGGGAAGTCCATTCGCAGAGTGGGGCGCGGAGCGAACACCGGGTATGAAATTGGAAAAGTCAGTACGACGGGTTCAACCCGCTTCACACCATGCGGACTCAAGCCTTTCCATCGTGTTGGCAGCTCAGTTTTGATCTGGAGTGTGACGACGACGGGATCAGTGTCTTTCTCTCGCTCACCGATGTCGATTTCCAGAATCTGCGGGTGTTTATCTAACGACCGTATTGCCCGCGCGATCGCAGCCGGGAGAGCTTGAGGTTGATCGGTTGGCGACACAGGCCGACCATCAGCTATCTTTGTTTCTGCAACCATGGGCCTGTGCCTCAACGCCGATTGCCGTTGACGTCGACATGACTGCGGCGACCGCGAGCGCTGCAGGTTTGGGTCCGTGTTCCGTGATCTCTAGTTTGAAAGGCTTGTCGCCATTTTCTTCGGCAAGGCACCTGAAATCTCCATCGGTCCCATTGCTGCTTAGAATGTCTTCGTACTCTTCCTTCGCACCGATACAGGGTGGGTCACTGTCGTCGTCCTCAATTTCTTTGCTGCTTGCCAGAATGATCGCGCCGTCGTTTGCTTGCGAAAGGGCCGAGCGAGCATCTTTGGAGACCTCGCCATCACGGCCCTTCTCTGACCAGCTGTCGTGGGAAAGTGAATGCCAGGAACAATGATGGGGTGAAATGAGGACGTCGTATTGCAAGACCTCCGGTGTTGACCCGTACTCGTTCCAAATCTTCTCAAGGACCGCGACTTCCGCGTCACCGCAAAACAGGTATTGCGCCGCGTCTTCTGCGTCGTCCTGGGCTAGCGTAAACCGGGTGACCGCGCTGGTGTTATTCTTTGATTGCAGCTCGTCTTCGTCGTCATCTTCGTCAACAGGAAGAGGAGCCAACAATACAGCCTCAAAGCCTTCATTGCTGTGCCCGCAAATCGCGGAGAATGTGTCCCCGGCCTCAACGAGAATATCATCAAGACCGTCGGTGTTCCCGTCGTCATCCTCGCTCAGAATGAGAATGCGGTCACCTTCTTCAACACTGTCCTCGTCTTCGAATACGCCGACGCGTCTTTTGGCTTCCTTGGCCCAAGCTTTAGCGTCAGGACAACGCGGATTGTCTTTGCTTGCTGGATGAAAAAAGAATGGCGTAGACCACATCTCTCGGATGACAATCTTGTCGTCTTCTGGCGACCAATCCTCGATCTTTCCAAGATGAAAATGCGTTTCCAAACCCGCGCAATGGTCTTTGTCGGGATGGGTAAGCATGAACGCGTCCACGTAGAGCCGCCCGTCACTGTCGCGGTCCAGCGCGTCCCTTAGTTGATTGGCAACGTCAGGCGTGTCGTCGTCATCGTCAGCGTCGTCAGCGGCCTTTCGAATATTTATATCGACAAGGATTGTGCGCCCGCTCTGCAATTCCATGAGCGTCATGTCACCGTTGTCGACTTTGAAATGTTGCGTCTCTGCGGCCATTGGTTCGACTCCTATGCTTTAGCAAACCTGAATGACACGCCTCCCACCGAATCGGTCAAGTTTCTACTTTGTTCTCATTCTAGTGGCTAGCACCAATGAAAACAACTATATAGTGCATCACTATCTAAATGCGGCATTTTTTTAGTAAATTTTCCAACAGGCTAAGCAGTGAATTAACAATGACATTCAGCCTGCATTGGGAAAACTTCACCGCAGTGACGTCTCGCCCAATCAATGTATGGTTTGGGGTTTGGGACGAGGTGAGCTTACCAATTTCCTGTAAGGGCAGCCATCACTAACGCGAGCACAAGCATTGCAATGATTGTGATGATAACAATCGACCTGTCTTCCTCGTGGTAATACATCGCTCCACCGAGCTTAGGACACGGTTTGTTGTTGCCCATCTTTCTTCGGCTGACCCAGCCGCATTCGGAGCACACGTATTTGATCCCACTCATCTCGACCTCCTGTATTGATGATACACACGGCGGTTTTGATTGCTACGCTGCGCCATGCATGAACGGCAGGAAACGGAACGCCGCAATGCAGCGTGGATCGACCCGCTGAATGTCTCCTCTGGGCCGAATTCGCCAAGACAGTGGCGATTCGTAACACTCTTTTTACAAACCAATCAAACACCGTCCGAAAATACTGTTGCGATCGTGAATTCCGCTGGCGAGAATTGTTAAATCAGCAAATAGGTGTGAATTTATCCGATGACTCAATCTCTTTTCTTAGTGATTATGTGCGCTGAATTCTTCCCTAAATTTCCTAAGCATCCAGGTCATTCGTGGGGCAAAACGTGGGGCGCACTCTGGCAATTATCGCTTAATCCATTGAAATATAAGGGGAAAATTTACGAAAATGGCAGTCCCTAGGGGAATCGAACCCCTCTTTCCAGGTTGAAAACCTGGCGTCCTAACCGATAGACGAAGGGACCGCACGGATCGTGGGGCGGCTTTTAATCGGTGTTGGGCGGGCGCGCAAGGGAAATTCTTGGGCCACATGATGAATTTGTCAGCTCGCCGGCGCGGCGTCCTCGAGGCGGAATTTCGCCCGCCGGCGCCCGCCCCAAGTGTCGATCTCTAGACGTCCGGCGACGTGGAACAGGCCACCTGCATGATTCTCCAGCATCCTGCCCAGATCACTATCATAGGCGCCAAAGGCGATGGCGTCGATCCGCGCGCCCGAGCCATCCGCAAGAGTCAGGCGCAGGTGCGATTCACCTGCGCGTTTGGCAAATGTCACCTGCACGCCGGGCAGCGCAAACCGCGGCGCCGGGGCTCCGGCACCAAAGGGCCCGGCGCGCTCGATCTCGGTAATTAGCTCTGGTGCAATCGCCGAAATCGCCAGAACCCCATCAAGCCGCAGATCGCGCGGCCCCAGATGCCCCGCCCCGGCGGCCCCAAGCAGCTCGGCCAGCCGCGCCATCGCCGCGTCAAGCCGATCACGCGTCACACTGAGCCCGGCGGCCATCTTGTGTCCGCCACCGGCACTCAGCAGCCCCTCGGAGACCAGACGCGCCACCGCTGCGCCCAGATCGACCCCGGAAACCGACCGGCCCGAGCCTTTGCCCAGCTCGCCGTCAAAACCGATGACGACCGCTGGACGGTTGAGGGCCTCTTTCAGGCGCGCCGCAACAATTCCAACCACGCCGGGGTGCCACCCCTCGCCCGCCGCCCAGACCAGAGGGCCCTCCACGCCACGGCTTTGCGCCTGTTCAAAGGCCTGCAGGCGCACATTTTCCTCGACGGCACGGCGCTCTTTGTTCAACGCCTCCAGCCGCGCCGCCAGCGCCGCAGCCTCGTGGGGATCGTGGACCGACAGCAAATGGGCGCCAAGATCGGCCTTGCCAATCCGCCCCCCGGCGTTGATCCGCGGCCCGAAAAGAAAGCCGAGGTGGCTGGACACCGGCATCTGGTCCAGCCCCGCAACATCCGCCAGCGCCGCCAGACCGGGACGTTTTCGCGCCGCCATGACCTTTAGCCCCTGCTGCACAAAGGCGCGGTTGAGACCGATCAGAGGCGCCACATCCGCCACCGTCGCCAGCGCCACCAGATCGAGCATCGCAAGCAGGTCCGGCGGTTGCTCACCAGCCTGTCGCAACAGCCGGTTGACCGCGACCAGCAGCATGAACACCACCCCCGCCGCGCAGAGATAGTCAAGGGGGGTGTCCTCGTCCTGACGGTTGGGGTTGATCGTGGCCAGTGCCGGTGGCAGGGTCTCGCCGCCGAGATGGTGATCGAGAACCACCACATCCGCCGGTGCCGCCGCCGCGATCGCCGCATGGGCCATGGTCCCGCAGTCCACGCAGACGATCAGCGTGTGGTCCTGTGCCAGCGCCTGCATGGCCGGCTTGTTCGGGCCATAGCCCTCGGTAATCCGGTCCGGGACATAAAGCGTCGGCCTCGCGCCAAGCTGCCCCAGCCAATCCATCAACAGCGCTGCAGAGGCACCTCCGTCAACGTCGTAATCGGCAAAAATCGCGATCTTTTCGTGCTGCCGAACGGCGGCAAACAGCCGCTCGGCCCCCCGATCCATGTCCTTCAGATGCGAGGGATCCGGCATCAGGTCTCGCAGCGCTGGCGAGAGAAACTGCGCTACCCCGTCGGCCTCGACACCACGGCGGGCCAGCACCTGACAGAGGGGGGCGGGCAGGCCGGTTTGCTGTTCGAGCCCGGCCGCGCGGCGTTCGTGCTCGGGGCTGGGGCCGACCCATTTGCGTCCGGTAGCGGACCGCGAGACGCCAAGAAATGCGCTCATCGGCCGGTCCGGGGCCAAGGGGTCAAGGCCGCCTCAGACATTCTCGATTCGAATCGCAACGGGATCGCGCACGCAAACCCCGCTGGCCTTAATCGCGCTCAGCGCGTGATCCAGCTCGGCCCGGGTCGTCTTGTGGGTCACGACCAGAACCGGGGCCGCCGGTTCCTCGTGGCTGTATTGGCGCATCCGGTCGATTGAAACCCCCGCATCGGCCAGCGCCCGGGTCACCTTGGCCAGAATCCCCGGCGCGTCCTTCAGCGTCAGACGCAGATAAAAGGCCGCCGGCGTGCTGGCCTGCGCCGGTTGAATCTCGGCCAGAGTCGTTGCCGGCTGGCCAAAGGTGGTAATCCGAAATCCACGGGCAATATCGATGATATCACCCAGCACCGCCGACGCCGTGGGCCCCTGCCCCGCTCCGGCGCCGCGCAGCACGATCCGGCCCACATCCTCACCATCGATGACCACCATGTTCGTTGCATTTTCCAACTGCCCGAGCGCCGATTTGACCGGCACAAGACAGGGCTGCATCCGTTGCTCCAGCCCGCGACCGGTCACCTGCGCAACGCCCAGCAGCTTGATCCGAAACCCCATGTCGCTGGCCTGTTCGATATCGGTGACCGAGACCTGCTGGATGCCCTCCAGATCGACACCGGAAAAATTGACCTTGGTGCCAAAGGCAATCGCCGACAGCAACGCCAGCTTGTGCCCCGCATCGATGCCGCCAACGTCGAGATTGGGATCGGCCTCGAGATAGCCCAGCTCGGCCGCCTCGGCAAAAACCGCATCATAGCCAAGCCCGGTGTTTTCCATCCGGGTCAGAATGTAATTGCAGGTCCCGTTCATGACCCCCATGACCCGGCTGATCCGGTTCCCGGCCAACCCCTCGGTCAGGGCCTTGACGACAGGGATGCCCCCCGCAACCGCGGCCTCAAAACGCAAGGCAACGGCCTTGGCCTCGGCCTGTTCGGCCAGCGCCTGACCGTGAATGGCCAGCAAGGCCTTGTTGGCCGTCACCACATGGTTTCCCGCCGCGATTGCCGCCTCGACCGCGGCCTTGGCGGGCCCGTCCTCGCCCCCCATCAGCTCGACATAAATATCGATATCCTCGCGGCGCGCCAGAGCGACGGGATCATCTTCCCAGTCATATTTCGTGATATCCACGCCCCGATCCCGACCCCGCGAGCGGGCCGAGACGGCGCTAATCTCGATCCGGCGCCCGGCACGCAGGGCCAGTAGGTCCGCGTTTTTCTCGACCATGCGGATCACGCCGACACCGACGGTTCCAAGGCCGGCCAGTCCGAGGCGAACGGGATCGTCAGGCATGAGGTGTTTCTCCACTGGGTTCGGGCATAGGCGTTTTGCACATCGTGCAGGCGGCCGGGGCCTGTTGACATTCACCGGAGCGTGCCGGTTTCAGCCCGGTTCCACCAGCGCCAACCAGTATTTCGCAGACAGTAGGGGGCGCTTTCAAGCAATAATTGCGCCGCAATGGTCGATTCGGGAAAAATCCCCAAGGGAACAGGGCAAAACGGCGGCCGAATTCGGGGCGATATGCGCTCAGGGTTGCCCTCTTTGGCCCGCCTTGATCAACAACGCCCGCTCAGGGGCGGCGATCACGGGGGTACGCAGCAAAACTGCACGACGACGCAACGCCCCCAGACGGCCCTCCAGCAGGGCCAGTTCCTGCCGGGTGCGAGAAAAATCGGCGGGACTGCCGGACAGGAGTTGATCGACCGGCAGGAAATCCGGCCACTGGGTATCGTCCTGCGAGACTGCCGACGGGAGCACATAGGGCGGAATCCGCGCCGCGCCGCACCCCGCAAGAAGGGCGGCACAACATCCCAAGGCCGTGAAGTGGCGAAAGATCGACATCAACAAGGTTCTTTTGGCAGCGAGCGGTCGGCAGATGACCTGACCGCAAGCCTACGGCATTGCGCCCCGAGTCGCCAAGGGGCGACGCACCGAAAAAACACGGCAAAACCCTTGACGGGTCTGTGAATTGAACGGTCGTTCAGTTAAGATGCCCACCCAAGGAGGCAGGATGGCGCGCAAGACAGGATCGCATTCCAACATCACCGGACCGCGAATTCGTACCGCGGCCCTGAGCCTGTTTGCCCGGTACGGGTATGCCGCCGTGTCGATGCGCCAGATCGCCCGGGAGGTGGGCGTTCAGGCGGGAACCCTCTATCGCTATACCCCGGACAAGCAAAGCCTGTTGTTTGACCTCATGCGCGACCATATGACCACCCTGCTTGGCGCTTGGGATCAGGCGGATTGCACCTCACAAGGGGCCCGCTCGCGGCTGTCGGCCTTTACCCGGTTTCATATCATTTACCACCTCGAGCGCCCCGAGGCGGTTTTCGTCTCCTATATGGAGTTGCGCAACCTCAACCCCGGGAATTTTGAGATAATCGAGGATCTGCGCCGCCAATACGAGGACCGTCTCGAATCCATCCTGAAATCGGGGCGCCGCGAGGGGGTGTTCCATTTCCCCGACAGCAAGCTGACGACTCTGGCCCTGATCGCCATGCTGACCGGGGTCAACACCTGGTATCGCCACGGCGGACGGCTCAGCCCCGAGCGCGTGGTCGAGGCCTATTGGGAGATGGTGGAAAAGCTGGTCCACCCATAGGTCCGCGAGGCCGCACGCCTGCCACCTCGGCACCATTCGGCGCAGCAGTCAAAGGCCCGCCCCACCGGGCAAAGGCTCATCAAGGGCCATCCTGTGGCGGGACGTTTCACGTCGGCGATTTCCGCCCTTGTTCCCACGGTTTCCGGGAACCCGCAGCTTCAGATCAAGATGGTCAGATCATGACGACCCATGTCGACATTCTGTCAACGAGCGCAGTCTGGCCGGATTCAGTTAAGATTGCGTTACCCGCCGACAGCAATTTTCGACCTGATGGTCATCAGCCCCGAGCAAGCGAGTCATAAATCGGAAAGCGGGCGCAAAGATCGGCAACCCGGGCCTTGACCTCAGCCTCGACCGTGGCATTGCCCTCGGCGCCGTTGGCCGCCAGCCCGTCCACCACCGCAACGATCAGCTCTCCTATTTCGGCAAATTCCGCCGGACCAAAGCCGCGAGTCGTCCCCGCCGGAGAGCCAAGGCGCACGCCCGAGGTCACGGTCGGTTTTTCGGGGTCAAACGGGATGCCGTTCTTGTTGCAGGTGATGTTGGCGCGGCCCAATGCGGCCTCGGTCTGGTTGCCCTTTACACCTTTGGGGCGCAGATCAACCAGCAAGACATGGGTGTCGGTGCCGCCGGTCACGATATCCAGACCGCCCTTCATCAGGGTGTCGGCCAGAACCTGCGCGTTCTTGATGACCTGCTGTTGATAGGTCTTGAATTCCGGGCGCAGGGCCTCGCCAAAGGCGACCGCCTTGGCGGCGATCACATGCATGAGGGGGCCACCCTGAATACCGGGAAAGATCGCCGAGTTGATTTTCTTGGCGATATCGGCGTCATTGGTCAGGATCATGCCGCCACGCGGGCCGCGCAGGGTTTTGTGGGTGGTGGTGGTCACGACATGGGCGTGGGGAAAGGGGCTGGGATGTTCGCCCGCCGCCACAAGACCGGCAAAATGCGCCATATCCACATGCAGAACCGCGCCCACCTTGTCGGCAATGGCGCGAAAACGGGCAAAATCTATCTGGCGCGGAATGGCACTGCCACCGGCGATAATCAGCTTTGGCTGATGCTCTAGCGCGAGGGCCTCGACCGCGTCGTAATCAATCAGGTTGTCCTGCTGGCGCACGCCATATTGCACCGCGTTGAACCACTTGCCCGACTGGTTGGGCCGCGCGCCGTGGGTCAGGTGGCCGCCGCTGGCAAGGTTCATGCCAAGGATCGTATCGCCGGGCTTGATCAGCGCCGTAAACACGCCCTGATTGGCCTGAGAGCCGGAATGCGGCTGCACATTGGCAAATTCGCAGCCAAACAGCGCCTTGGCGCGGGCGATTGCCAGATTTTCGGCCACATCGACAAATTCGCAGCCGCCATAATAGCGCCGTCCGGGATAGCCCTCGGCGTATTTGTTGGTCATCACGCTGCCTTGGGCCTGCATGACGGCGGCGGAGACGATGTTTTCGCTGGCAATCAGTTCGATCTCGTCACGCTGCCGACCCAGCTCGCCGGTGATGGCGGCAAACAGTTCGGGATCACGAGAGGACAGGCTTTCGCTGAAAAAGCCGGGGTCGCGCACGGTTGAGGTCATGGCCGGGATCTCCTGAATGGGGCACAAACACTGTCCAGCCCGCATAACGCAGGCGCGGGGTGGCGGGAACACCGAAAACGACCAGAGCGACGATTTGCGCGGCATTTCTGGCGGCATCGGCGCATCTGCGCGGGAGGCCGTCAGGCGCCGCCGAAAAACCGGCAATGACGGCGCTTGCCCGACCCGCTTCAACTTGCCGTCACTCGCGCCAATTTCCGGACCGGGTTTGTCGCAGCCCGCGATTGGCGCCGCTCCCTCGGGGGGACGTGGCAAATACCGCTTGAACCCTGTGGCCGAGCGGTCAACAGTGGGGCCAGAACAGAGGACAAACCCTGATGACAGACAGAACCGGACGCAAGATCTGCTTTCAGGCCAGCGAGGCGGGCGACGCCCAAAAGGCCATGCGCGATCTGATCGCACGCTACGGTCAGACGACCCCAGAGGAGGCCGACGTGATCGTGGCCCTTGGCGGTGACGGTTTCATGCTGTCCACGCTGTTTGCGACCCAAGGTCTGGGCAAGCCAGTTTACGGAATGAACCGGGGAACGGTCGGCTTTTTGATGAACGAGTTTTCGGCCGACGGGCTGAGCGCGCGCCTTGATGCGGCGGAAGATGCGGTTCTGAACCCGCTCTGCATGCGCGCGGTCTGTGTCGGCGGGGAAACGGTCTCGGCGCTGGCCATCAACGAGGTCTCGCTTTATCGCGGCGGCGCGCAGGCGGCCAAGCTGAAAATCTCAATCGACGGGCGGGTGCGCATGTCCGAGCTGGTCTGTGACGGTGCGTTGGTGGCAACGCCGGCGGGCTCAACCGCCTATAATTACTCGGCACACGGGCCGATCCTGCCCATTGGTGCCGAGGTTCTGGCCCTGACCCCGGTCGCCGCATTTCGCCCCCGGCGCTGGCGCGGCGCCATCTTGCCGAAAACGGCGCTGGTGCGCTTTGACGTGCTTGAACCCGAAAAGCGCCCGGTCTCGGCGGTCGCCGACAGCCGTGATGCAAAAAACGTGGTCTCGGTGGAAATCTGGTCCGATGACAGCATCCGCCACCGGATCCTGTTCGATCCCGGGCATGGTCTGGAAGAGCGCCTGATCCGCGAGCAGTTCGAATAGGGTTCGCCCCCCCAATACCATAGGTCGCAAGCGGATCTTTTGGCGCCCTTCACATCCCCAACACTTCGGCCGCCAGACGGCGTGTCAACGGCCGGTGCCGGCTGAGGGCGGCGTGATCGAGACGGTCCACCACATCCTGCGCCGCCGCCGCCGAGCGCTCGATCCGGGCGACGAGATAGGGGATCAACTGCGGGCCGACGGCGATTTGCCGGTCCGAGAACAGCTTCAGAAGAAGGGCAGACAGCAGCGCATCGTCCGGTGCCTCCAGAGCCACCAGACTGATCGTCTGCAGGCGGCTGGCAAGGTCGGCCAAGGCGATGCCCCAGCGCGCCGGCGGCAGGGTCGCGGTCAACAGCAGGTGGGCGCCGTCGTCGTGAGCAAGGTTGTAAAGGTGAAACAACGCCGCCTCGCGCGCCGGATGCCCGGCCACCGCAGCGGCGTCATCGACGACGATTCGCCCGTGGGCCGCCAGATCGGCAAGCGGCTGGCGGACAAGATCGGCCCCGCGGCACAGGCGCGCGCCGCTCTCGCTGGCCCAGACATGGGCAAGATGCGTCTTGCCCGCGCCACGCGGTCCGGTCAGCACCAGATTGCGCTGTGGCCAGTTCGGCCACTCTTCCAGCCGCTGCACCGCAGTGGCGTTGGAGGGCGCAACAAAGAAGGCGGCGCGCCCCAGCGCTGGTTTGCTGCGCAGATCAAAGGTCAACTGGGTGGACATGGGTCAGCTCTGGCCCGGTTCCGAATTGCCGCGATAGAGTTCACCCGCCAGATATTGCTGGATCCCGAAGCGCACGAAAACCCCGATTGTTGCGGCCAGCGGCACCGCGCTGAGCAGCCCGACAAAGCCGAACAGCGTACCAAAGGCGGACAAAGCAAACATCAGCCAGACCGGGTGCAGCCCCACCGAGCGCCCGACCAGATTGGGCGACAGAACATTGCCCTCGACCAATTGCCCGACAACAAAGATGGCACCAACGACCCCGATCCACAGCGGCTGATTCCAAAACTGAAATAGCGCCAGACCAATGGCCAGCGTGCCCCCGACCACCGCGCCAACGTAAGGGATGAACGAAATCAACCCGGCGGTGAGACCGATGACCAGCCCGAATTGCAGCCCCACCGCCATGAGCGAGACCGCATAAAAGGTTCCCAGAATGGCGCCAACCGAGACCTGTCCGCGCACGAACCCCGCCAGCGCCGTATCCACCTCACGGGCCAGCCTGCGGATCGTTTCGACATGATCGCGCGGCAGCCAGCTGTCGATGATCGCCACCATCCGGTCCCAATCCAGAAGCAGGTAAAAGGCAACCACCGGAACGACAACGATAAAGATCAGCATATCGATCAGCGAGAACGCCGAGGTAATCACGGTATGCGCCAGCTGCCCGCCTCTGGCACGCAAGGCCTCGGCCAGACTGTCCAGCGTCTGACGCACGGCCGAGTTCGGCTCCATCAGGGTCGGGATCTTGTCCTGTAGAAAGGCCTGAAACTGCTTGGAATAGGTCGGGGCCTCGGCAATCAGGCCGCTCAGCTGGTTGATGAATGTGGGAATCAGGATCAGCGCCGCCGCGACAAAGGCCAGAATTGCGACAAAGGTGATGATCAGCGTGGCCCAGACCCGGGTGCACCCCATGCGCTCCAGCCGGTCGGCGACGGGATCGAGGAAATAGGCCACCGCCGCACCGGCAATAAAGGGCAGCATGACGTTGCCAAGCGCCCACAGGATCACCACAAGAGCCGCCAGCCCCAGCCCCCACCATCTTGCCTGCGCACTGACGGAAATTGCCATTTATACTCCTCTTGCGGCTCAGTCAGCCTGTCACCGACTTGTGCCGCAGAGCGCGCCCGCGCGCAAGCCCCCCGGCGTGCAAACGACATCTGAACCGGCACGTCCGATGCCCTCCGCCGGTCGCTCGCGCGCTCGTCATGCCGATCTTGCGGGCTTTGCCTTGCACTTCACGGGAAAACCGCTAGCGTTGCGACAAACGCCAGTCACAGGGCCCAGCACATGCCACAGGACACCAAAGCCCAGCTTTGCCTTTCAACAGAAGATTTTCCCGCGGATCTTGCCTTTTTCAGCCAAACGCTGGGCTTTGCCCTCGATATGATCTTTCCCGCCGACAATCCGCGGCTGGCGGTCCTGTCCGGGCACGGTCTGCGGCTGCGTCTCAAAAGCGGCGATCCGACGCCGCCGGTAACGATTCGCCTTGAGGTCCCGGACCCGGCCGCCTTTGCCGGGACCGATGGACCGGCGGGTAAAGATCTGCGCGCGCCCAACGGCACCAAAATTCAGCTTGCCCCCCTCGCGCCCGCGCTGGATATCCCGCAAACGCACCACGAATTCGCCCTGCGCCGCCTTGCCGATGAGGCCCCGTGGGTCATTGGCCGGGCCGGGATGAATTATCGCGACCTCGTGCCATCGCGCCTTGGCGGCGCGATCATTGCCAGCCATATCCGCATTCCGGGTGGCGGCGCGGTGCCGGACATGGTGCATTACCACAGCGTCGGCTTTCAGTTGATCTATTGTATCGGGGGCTGGGTCGATGTCCTCTATGAGGATCAGGGCGATGACATGCTGCGTCTGCACCCCGGCGATTGCGTGATCCAGCCGCCGGCAATTCGCCACCGGGTGTGCCACGCCTCCGCCGACCTCGAAGTCATCGAAATCGGCGTGCCGGCCGAGCATGTCACCACCATCGACCACACCATGCAGCTGCCCAACGGGCGCGGCGATCCAGCGCGAGAGTGGCAGGGGCAGAGATTCGTGCATCACGTCCGCAAAAAGGCCCGCTGGCGCCCCTTTCGCATTCCCGGATTTACCTGTCGCGACACCGGCATCAACGCCGGGACAAAGGGTGTGGCCAGCGTCGAGGTCGCCCGATTTCAGGGGGGCTCTGTACCGCCGACATGCCATGAGGGTGATATCGTGTTCAACTTTGTGACCGAGGGGGCGATGGCCCTGCGCGCCGAAAACGGCGCAACGCACCGGCTGAGCGCCGGTGATGCCTTCGTCATCCCGCCGGGGATGGTGACGCAATATGTCGATTGCACGGATGATCTGGAATTGTTGGAGGTGGCCCTGCCCGGCGCCTTTGAGACGCGGCTGCTTGAAACATAGCCAGCCCCACACCGGACACCACGGGACGCCAGCGGGGCACATCAGACCGGCGCCACATAACGGACGCCAAACCGGCAAACGGTCAAACAGGAGGGCAAAGGTGCAGAAACTAAAACACCGGAACTGGGTGCCGGCACCATCCGAAGCGCTGATTGGCGATATTGCGCAACAAACCGCGAAAGCACCGAGCCATGACATCGCGCAGCGCTTGCAGGCGCTGGCCGAACAGAACCGCGACATCCATGACCGCGACTGTCTGAACCTCAATCCTGCGACCAATGTCATGAACCCGCGGGCCGAGGCTCTGCTTGGCAGCGGTCTTGGCTCACGCCCGTCGCTGGGCTATCCCGGCGACAAATACGAGATGGGACTGGAGGCAATCCAGGAAATCGAGGTGATCGCCGCCGAGCTTGCCGCCGAGGTCTTTCATGCGGACTATGCCGAAATCCGGGTGGCGTCGGGGGCGCTTGGCAACCTTTATGCGTTTATGGCGACCTGTCGGCCCGGCGATCGGATCATTGCATTCCCCGACAGCATCGCCGGGCATGTCACCCATCATCAGGCCGGAGCTGCGGGGCTCTATGGGCTGCAGATCCACGACGCACCGGTCAATGCCGACGGCTATACGGTTGACGTGGCCGCGCTAGCCGAAATGGCCCGCGACCTCAGCCCGCGCCTGATCACCATGGGCGGCAGCCTGAACCTCTTTCCCCACCCGGTCAGCGCGGTGCGCGAGATCGCTGAAGAGGTCGGCGCCTATCTGTTGTTTGATGCCGCCCATCTCTGCGGCATGATCGCCGGAGGCACATGGCAAAATCCGCTGGATCAGGGCGCCCATCTGATGAGCATGTCCACCTACAAAAGCCTCGGCGGCCCGGCCGGAGGGCTGATCGTGACCAATGATCCTACGCTTGCCGCGCGGCTGGACCGGATCGCCTTTCCCGGCCTGACGGCAAATTTCGATGCCGCCAAAACCGCGGCACTGGCGATGACGCTGCTGGACTGGCGCGATCACGGCACCGCCTATGCACAGGCAATGGTGGCCACGGCGCAGGGGCTGGCCGAGGCGTTGCAGGCGCGACAGATTCCGCTGTTTGCGGCGCACAAGGGCGCCACCACCTCGCATCAGTTTGCCATCGAGGCGGCAGCCTATGGCGGTGGTCAGACGGCGGCGAAAAGGCTGCGCCGGGCCAATATCCTGACCTCGGGTATCGGCCTGCCCCTGCCGCCAGTCACCGGAGACATGAACGGCCTGCGCATCGGCACCCCCGAGATCGTCCGCCGCGGCATGGGCCTGCCCGAGATCGAAACCATCGCCGATCTGATCTCGCGCGCCCTGACGGCGGCGAACCCCGAAACGCTGGCCGCCGATGTCAGCGCCTTTCGGCGGCCCTTCCAACGGGTGCATTTTGTCAACGATCATGACTGAGGCGGGGGCAAGGAAAGGAACGGGACCGTGGAAAATCCTCTGACCAAAGCGATAAAAAAGCACTGGCGCATTTTGACAGACCCAAAAGCGCGCCAAGAGCGGCAACGGGTCCGGAAATTCAACCGCGAGCAGGGACGGGGAACACCGACCCGCTACGGCGGGCTGAGCGCAGAATCCGTAGTCTTTGATCTCGGAGGTTATCAAGGCGAATGGACCTCGGACATGCGTGCGCTTTACGATTGCAAGGTTCACGTATTTGAACCGCATCCGACCTTTGCCGCGGCACTGCAGGCCAGATTCGCCGATGATCCAAAGGTAGTCTGCCATGATTTTGCCCTAGGCAGCGCGGACGGCACACTGGAACTGTCCGATACAGAGGACGCCTCTTCTGCCTTTGTCGCCGGGGGGCCTCATGTCACCGGACAGGTTCGCGCCGCCGAGGCAGTAATTCCCACCCTTGGCCTGAACAGGATTTCCGCCATGAAAATCAACATCGAAGGCGGTGAATATGATATCCTTCCACATCTGATCGCAACTGGCCTGATCAGAGAAATCGACTGGCTCAGCATTCAATTTCACGATTACAGCAGTGGAGATCATGCACGTCGGGACAACATTCGGGCGGCGCTTGAAAACACCCACCGCTGCATCTGGAACTACCCGTTCGTCTGGGAGCAGTGGCAACGGCAAGACCGGACGAGCAAACATGACATTTGAGGGCCCGGCAAGCGCAACCTGTTTTGCCAAAGCACCTCGAGTATCACGGTGATCTGATCCATCACGTCAAAAGCTCACGGCTCCATACGCAAAAAGCCGATCCTCTCGGGCGCGAGTCCCGCCGCCGGCCACTGGACAACGGCGCCGCTTCCGGGGCATAATGCCCGGATGTCCCGCTCAACCGAACCGCTCAGGCCTGTCGCTCCGGGGCCGTCCCCTGACAAATCGCCCAGCCGGGACCAGCCCATGTGTAACGCCGATTTTCTGAACGCCTCCTTTCCCGAGGCGTCTACCGTCGAGGACATCGATCCGCATGGCCCGTCGCGCTTTTTCAACCGCGAACTGTCGTGGCTGGCATTCAACTGGCGGGTTCTGGAAGAAGCCTCAAACCCCGATGTGCCGCTGCTGGAGCGGGTGCGCTTTTTGTCGATCTCGGCCACCAATCTGGACGAGTTCTATTCCGTCCGCGTGGCCGGCCTGCGGGAATTACAGCGCAATGGCGTGACCCGACCGGCGGCTGATGGGCGCACCCCCGCCGAGCAACTGGTGCTGATTGACGCGGATGCGCGCGCGTTGATGCTGCGCCAGCAAGAGGTCTGGGCGCGGCTGCAGGAGCAGATGGAGGCCGAGGGAATCTCGCTCTTGCACCGCGATGAACTGACCGCCGACGACCGCGCCTTTCTGGCCCGGCATTTCCTGGAACAGGTGTTTCCAGTCCTCTCGCCGCTGGCCATCGACCCGGCGCATCCATTTCCGTTCATCCCCAACGAGGGCCTGTCGCTGGCGTTGGAACTGTCGCGCAAAAAGGACGGGCGGCGCCTGTTGTCGCTGCTGCCGATCCCGCACCAGATCGCCCGTTTCGTGATCCTGCCGGGGCATGGCAGCGGCCGGAAACGCTTTTTGCCACTGGAAGAACTGCTGCTGGACAATATCTCCGCTTTGTTTCCCGGCTACAAGCTGGTCGCAAATTGCGCCTTTCGGGTTCTGCGCGACAGCGACCTTGAGGTCGAGGAAGAGGCCGAGGATCTGGTGCGCGAATTTGAAATCGCCCTCAAGCGCCGCCGCCGGGGCGAGGTCATCCGCCTGTCCTTGTCCGGCAACGCCCCCACCTCTTTGCGCAACCTGATCCGGGGCGCACTGCAGATCAGCGAGGACGAGGTGGTCGAAATGGGCGGAATCGTCGGCATCAGCGACCTCGGCGAGCTGGTCCTTAGGGACCGCCCCGACCTGTTGTGGCCGAAATTCACCCCGCGCGTCCCCGAGCGCGTACAGGACCATGACGGCGATATTTTTGCCGCGATCCTGCAAAAGGACATGTTGCTGCACCACCCCTATGAAACCTTTGACATGGTCATCCGCTTTTTGAAACAGGCCGCTGCGGACCCGAATGTTCTGGCCATCAAGCAGACCCTCTACCGCACCTCCAACGAAAGCCCCATCGTCGCCGCCCTCTGCGAAGCCGCCGAGGATGGCAAATCGGTGACAGCGCTGGTCGAGCTGAAGGCGCGCTTTGACGAGGCCGCCAATATCCGCCAGTCACGTCGTCTGGAGCGGTCCGGTGCGCATGTGGTTTACGGGTTTCTCGACTGGAAAACCCACGCCAAGATATCGACCGTGGTCCGCCGCGAGGGCGACCGGCTGGTCACCTACACCCATTTCGGCACCGGAAATTACCATCCGATCACAGCACGCATCTATACCGACCTGTCGCTTTTCACCTGCGATCCGGCGCTGGGGCGGGATGCCACCAAGGTCTTTAATTATGTTTCGGGCTATGCCAAGCCGGGGGCTCTGGAAAATTTGGCGATCTCACCGGACGGGCTGAAGGCCGCGCTTATTGCCGCAATCCAGACCGAAATCGACAATGCCAAAGCCGGCAAGCCGGGCGAGATATGGGCCAAGCTGAACGCGCTGGTGGAAAGCGATGTGATCGACGCCCTTTACCGGGCCAGCGCCGCGGGGGTCAGGATCAGTCTGGTGGTGCGCGGAATCTGCGGCCTGCGCCCCGGGGTTAGGGGCCTCAGCGAAAATATCCGGGTGAAATCCATCGTCGGGCGGTTTCTGGAACATTCGCGCATCGTCTGCTTTGGCAATGGCCGCGCGCTGCCCAGCAAGAAGGCCCGGGTTTACATCAGCTCGGCCGACTGGATGGGGCGAAATCTTGACCGGCGGGTGGAAACGCTGGTGGAAATCAAGAACAAGACCGTCCATGCGCAAGTGATGAGCCAGATCATGGCCGCCAACCTTGCCGATCAGGCGCAAAGCTGGGTCTTGCAGACCGACGGCAGCTTTTTGCGTCACCACCGCAAACCCGGTGAGCACCTGTTTTCCTGCCACCGCTTTTTCATGGAGAACCCGTCGCTCTCGGGGCGCGGCTCGGTCGGGGCCAAGGACGTCCCCGAACTGACCCATACCAGAGATTGACCGGCCTTTGCCCGCTGGTTTACTGTGCCCCCGTGGACCTCAGAAATGGGCTGTTTGAGTCGTGACCTCCAAACCGAAAAAACGGACCCGGGGAACACTTGACCTGCCGTTATTCCAATATTCAAACAAGCGTCGGCTCGAACGGCTGGGGGTCGTTGACGTGGGATCCAACTCGGTGCGGCTGGTGGTGTTTGACGGCGCGGCCCGTTCGCCTGCCTATTTCTTCAATGAAAAGATCCTCTGCGGGCTGGGGGCCGGGGTGGCCGAAACCGGGCAGCTGAACCCCAGCGGGCGCGAACGGGCGTTGAACGCGCTGAAACGCTTTGTGCTGCTGGCCGAGGGGATGGGGGCCGCGCCGCTTTATGCGGTAGCCACGGCAGCGGTGCGCGAAGCCAGCGACGGCGCCGCGTTCTGCGCCGAGGTCAAGGCCCGGACCGGACTTGTGCTGAAGGTGGCCAGCGGCCCCGAAGAGGCCCGCCTATCGGCCCAGGGCGTGTTGCTGGGCTGGCCCGATGCCAAGGGGCTGATGTGCGACATCGGCGGCGCCTCGATGGAGCTGGCGGAACTGGCCAAGGGCCGCGTCGGCCAAACCCTGACCTCGCCGCTGGGTCCGCTGAAACTGGCACCGTTCGGAACCGATGGACCCCTTGAGCAGGAAATCCGCAAGGGTGTTGCCCAACTGCGCCAGAGCCTCGATAGCGAATACAAGACTCTGTTTCTGGTCGGCGGCTCGTGGCGCGCCATTGCCCGGCTTGACATGGAGCGGCGCAGCTACCCTCTGAAAGTCCTGCATGAATATGCCATGACCCCCGGGCAACTGGCCGACACGGCACGCTGGATCGCAACCCAGCCGATCGACAGGCTGCGGGCCATGACCGGCAGCTCGGCGGCACGTATGCGCCTTGTGCCGGTCGCCGCGCGGGTGCTGCTGGAGCTGATCAACCAATTTGCCCCGGAAAACATTGCGACCTCAAGCTATGGCATCCGCGAGGGGCTGCTTTTTGAGCAGATGCCAAAAGCCCTGCGCAAGCGCGACCCCCTGATCGAAGCCTGCCTTTACATGGAGCGCGCCTCGGCCCGCAATCCCGGCTTTGGCAAGGTTCTCTATGACTTTCTGAAACCCCTGTTCAAGCGCGAAAACTCTGACCGGAAACGCCTGATCAAGGCTGCCTGCCTGTTGCATGACGTCACCTGGCGCGCGCATCCCGACTACCGCGCCGAAGTCTGCTTTGATAACGCCACCCGCGCCAATCTTGGCGGGCTGGACCATGCCGGTCGGGTCTTTCTGGGGGCGGCCCTGCTCTATCGTTACAAGAATTCGCAGAGCGCTGCCTTCAGCGAGGTGATCGCGCTTCTGAGCAAGGACGAGCAGCGTCTAGCCGAGATCGTCGGCAAGGCGATGCGTTTTGGTGCCATGCTGTCGGGCGCCAGTCACCGGGCCGATTGTGCGCTAAAGCTGGGGCGCAAAAAGAACCGTCTGGAACTGCTTTTGACGGACAAGACCAAGGACCTGTTCGGCGAGGTGGTGGAAACCCGCTTTGAAAGCCTCGCGCGGGCCCTGAACTGCACCCCGGCGATGCGTATCGTGCCTGATTTTCCTGACTGACGCCGCCTGACTGGCCCCAACTGACCCGCAGGTCACGAGTCGATGCCCTCAACATCCCCGGTGCCGTCATCGTCGTCGGAATCCTCGCTCTGCGGGCGCGCGTCCTTTTGCGCAAGGGGACGTTCTGTTGCTGCTGTGGGGGGTGTGGCCGACGGCCTTTTCGCGGCGAGGGTCGGGGACACATCCTCGCCGCCCATGCGGCGCAGAATATCGCCCAGTTCGCCCATATCGCGCAAATTGATGTCGCGCTGGGCAAAGGGAATATTGATGCCCGCCTCCTTGAAGCGGCGGAAGATCTCAAAATTCATGTCCGATCTGACGCTGAGAACATAGTTCACGTCCTTCAGGATCGCGCGGATCTCGAAATTCAGCGAATCCGCGCCAAAGCCCAGGAACACGACGCTGGGATGGGTGCGGTGATCCACCAGATCGTGGCCCTCGGCGATCTCCAGCAGGATTTGGCGCACCTTTTCAGGATCGCTGTCATAGGCCACCCCGACCGGAACCTTGACGCGACCGTTCATGTTACTGTGGGTCCAGTTGGTGACCGTCCCCGAGATGAAATCGGCGTTTGGCACGATAACGGTCGCCCGATCAAAGGTCTCGATCTCGGTCGAGCGAACCGAAATCTTGCGGACATAGCCCGAGTTCGCGCCGACCTCGATCCAGTCCCCCTCCTTGATCGGCCGCTCGACCAGCAGGATGATGCCCGAGACGAAATTCGACACGATCGCCTGCAGGCCAAACCCGATCCCGACCGACAGCGCCCCGGCCACGATCGCAAGGCTGGACAGGTCCAACCCCGCCGAGGTGATCGCCGCCACCGCCGCCAGAAAAATCCCGACATAACCGGTTCCCGTCAGAATCGCGTTGCGCCCCCCCGCGTCCAGACGCATCCGCGGCAGAACCGTGGTCCGCAGCGCGCTTTGCACAAGGCGCGTCGCCGTATAGCCGATGGCAAAGACAACGGCGAACATCAGGAAATCGGTGATCGATATCCGCCGGTTGCCAATCTGGAACCCGTCGTTGACCACGCGCCAGACCTCTTGCAGGTCCGAAACCCGTGCGCCCCAGATCAGCGCCAGCAAGGGCAGCGATAAAAGGATCAGAAAAAATCCGATGGCCACCGGCAAAAGGGTCACCGGGCGCTCGCCCTCGCCGGTGACCTGTCCGCTGGACAGCAACAGCTCTTCGGTCAGGTTGATCACGAGCCGGTAAAGCACCAGCATCGTTCCCAACAGCGCCAAGGTCTCGATAGCCGGAAAAATGAACGAGATCGATGCGGTGAAATAGCCGACCGCCGCCAGCAGAGGCCCCAGCACGCCGAGCACGATCAGCGTGCGGGTCAGCAGGCGAAAGATGCGGCTCTGCAGGGGGTTTTCGCTGACCCCGGCGCCCGACGCGCTGCGCTCAGGCTCCAACAGGATCCCCGTCCGAACCAGCAGGATTCCCGCCAGCAGGACGATCGGAAAGGACAGCACGATATGCGCATCCAGTGGAAAATCCGCCGCCGCCGCGATCCCCTCGAGGCCGTAATGCAGCGCCAAGGCAAAGCCCATTGCCGCGGCAAGGCGGGTGCCCGTGCGCCCCTCTTCCTCGCTGAACCAAAAGAACATCGGCGTATTGTCGGACTTGCTGAACAGCGTCCGGCCCAGCCAGTTGCCGCCAAAGATCGCCAGCGCCATCGACGGCAGCGCCGACAGCACAACATCGCCGCGCAACCCCACCAGTCCGGTCGCCCGCAAGCCGCCGATCAGGGCCCAGACCCCCAGCATCGGCACGATCAGGCGCATCGTCGACAACAGCAGCGCCCGCGCCTCATTATGGGCGCGATGGCGGGCCTCGGGGACCAGCCCCAGCAGCCGCAGCGCCCAAACGCGCGCCCGCGTCAGCAAAACCAGCGCCAGAACGATCAGGCTCAGGCTGGCCGGCAGGCTACGACGTGTCATCACCCACTGGGCGTCACTGGACAGCGCCTCGCTGACCTCGCCCTGAATATCGCCGGAAAAGCGCAGCAAAATGCTGATGGACTCTGGCCAGAGCCCCGGGTTAAGCGGCGATTTCCCCAGTGTGAACAGTTCGCTGGTGACCCGTTCGCGGATGATCCGGTCGATTTCGCCAATCATCCCGTCGGCGCGCTTGTAGGCCTCTTGGGCCGCCAGAACCGGTGCCTTTGCCTTGGCCAGCTGATCGGTCAGGGCCTTGCGTCTGCTGGCCACCTCGGGGGCCTCGGTCTCGCCCTTTTTTGGGGCCGGACCAAGGGCGTCCAGCTGCGATTGCAGGGTTTCGATCCGAGCCTTGTTGTCGTCCTGCACCGCCAGCGCCTTTGAGCGAAAATCGGCCAGCGTCCCGCGCAGGGTCTCAAGCGCCGGTGATGAGGCCTGAGCATCCTTGATGATCCCCTCGGCGCGGCTTGCAGTGGTTTCCCATGTCTTGAAGTCAAACCCTTTGCCCGCAACCGTCTCGGCAATCAGGGCGCTGCCCGCTGCCAGCCAGACGGTCAGCACGAAAAGGCGCAGGATCAGCCGCAGGGCATTTTTCATATCAGTCCGTCACCTCAAAAACCTCGGGCAGATCAGAGGCAGGTCGTTCCAGCCATGCCGGCGTCGGCAGACCCTTGGCACGCAGGAATTCCGGGTTAAACAGCTTGCTCTGATAGCGGGTGCCGTAATCGGCAAGGATGGTCACGATCCGGTGCCCCGGGCCCAGTTCGCGCGCCATCCGGATCGCCCCGGCAATGTTGACCCCGCTGGAACCGCCGACGCACAGCCCCTCATGCTCGAGCAAATCAAAGACCTGCGGCAGGCTTTCGCTGTCGGGAATGGAATATGGCATGTCTACCTCAAGCCCCTCGAGATTGGCGGTGATGCGCCCCTGCCCGATCCCCTCGGTAATCGAGTTGCCCTCGGATTTCAGCACCCCATTGGCATAGTAATTGTACATCGCCGAGCCCGCCGGATCGGCCAGACCGATCTTGATATCCCGGTCTCTGGCGCGCAGACCCGCCGCCACCCCGGCCAGCGTTCCGCCTGAGCCGATGGCCGCGATAAACCCGTCCAGCCGCCCTTCGGTCTGCTCCCAGATTTCCGGCGCGGTGCTGTCGATATGCGCCTGCCGGTTGGCGACATTGTCGAACTGGTTCGCCCAGATTGCGCCATTGGGTTCGCTGCGGGCCAGCGCCGCCGCCAGACGGGCGGAATAGCGCACGTAATTGTTGGGGTTTTTATAGGGCTTAGCGGGCACTTCGACCAACTCCGCGCCGGCCAGGCGAATCATGTCCTTTTTTTCCTGACTCTGGGTTTCAGGAATAACGATGACCGAGCGGAATCCCATTGCCGCGGCCACCAGCGCCACTCCGATACCGGTATTGCCCGCAGTCCCTTCAACGATGGTGCCACCGGGGCGCAACTCGTCCCGGGCGATGGCGTCCCTGATGATCGACAGCGCGGCGCGGTCCTTGATCGACTGGCCCGGGTTCATGAACTCGGCCTTGCCCAGAATTTCGCACCCTGTCAGTTCAGAGGCGCGCCGCAAGCGGATCAGCGGCGTGTGACCAATGGCCGTTTCAATATCCTGATAAATTTGCATGCCCGCGGCCCCCATAAAGTTCAATGCTTTCCTTGTTACCCGCGCCCAGACGGGGTTTCAAGCAGAACGCAGCGCGCGATCCTACAACGTTTCGACAAAATACCCTTATCGTCAAAACCCTGCCACAGTCAGGGCAGCCGGCGCGAGGCATATTCGGTCAACACGCCGGCGATCATCCCCCCCAGCACAAGCGGCCCCAGCAGCTCGATCCGGGCGGAAATCTGCAGATAGCCGACGGCAATATCATAAACGCCGTTCAGCATGTCCAACGGCGTCTTGTACCATTGCCCGTATGAGCGCATCACCATCAGGCGCAGTGAAAACAGCAGAACCGACCACAGGAACAGCCACCCCGAGGTCACCAATCCAGCCCGTGCCGCCGCCTTGTAATCGCCGCCGACGAGACGCCCCATCACCACCCAGCCTAGCATCAGGCCAAGGGCCGCGCAGCTTTCGGCAAACCAGCGCCCGCCCTGCCCGTCAGGGATATGGGGTGCAAACGAGCGGGCGCTGACATAGCCCACCGCCGCAAACAACAGCGCCCCCACCAGCTTTGCCCCCGTTGGCATCTCGCGCATGATGTCAGCCCGGCCGTTTCATTGTCACCTGTGTGACATCGCAATTTCCGCTCTGAAAGGCCGCCGCACAGGAGGTCAGGTAATAGTTCCACATCCGGTGAAAGCGCTCGTCAAAGCCAAGGGTCGCGATCTCGTCCCATTTCGCATTGAACACCTCGCGCCAACGCCGCAGCGTGATCGAATAGCTGTCGCCAAACTCGATTGAACGAATCCGCTTTAGCCCGGCACGGCTGATCTGTTCGGACAGCGCATTGCTGCTGGGCAGCATCCCGCCGGGAAAGATATGTTTCTGGATGAAATCAACCCCCTTGCGATAGGCGGCAAAGCGCTCGTTGGCGATGGTGATGATCTGCAGGGTGGCCCGTCCCCCCGGCTTCAGGCTATCGCGCACGGTCCTGAAATAGGCGGGCCAGTACTTTTCGCCCACCGCCTCGAACATCTCGATCGAGGCAACGCCGTCGTAGCGTCCGGTCTCGTCCCTGTAGTCGCGCATCTCGATCCGGACCCGATCGGACAACCCGGCCCGCGCGATCCGCTCGGTGGCAAAATCATGCTGTGCGCGGCTTATTGTCAGGCCGGTCACCCGAAGATCCCTCTGCGCGGCCGCATATTCGGCAAACCCGCCCCAGCCGCAGCCGATCTCCAGCACGTGATCACCCGGACGCACGCCCAGCTGGTCCACCAGCGAGGCATATTTAGCGATCTGCGCGCGGGACATGTCCTCTTGCCCCGATTCAAAAATGGCCGAAGAATAGGTCATCGTCTCGTCCAGCCATTTGCCGTAAAATGCGTTCCCCAGATCGTAGTGATACGAGATGTTCCGCGCCGCCTGTTCGCGGGTGTTACGGTTCAGCCAGTGGCGCAGGCGCTCATAAAACCGCACCAGCCCGACCCCCGGAAAGCCCCGGAACACCGCGTCATTTCGATCCAGAATGATGTCCATGAAGGCCTGCAGGTCACTGACGCTCCACCAGCCCTCAAGATAGGCATCCGAAAACCCCAGATCGCCCTCGCGGATCAAACGAGCAAAACAGTCGGGGTGATGAATGTCCAGCTGCACCGCCGGCCCCATCGAGCGGCCTCTGGCGCGAAAGACCCGCCCATCCGGCAGCCGGAAATCAATCTGCCCGTGGTTCAGGTTTTGAACGATATCAAAGACAGCCGGAAAATAGCGCGGCAGATTCCCGTGACCTGCCGTTGTTTCAAAAACCTCCATAAGTCCCCCCTCCCCGATGAGGACCTTAGACCGATTCCCGGGTTTTCGACAAGCCTACTGCAATTCAAGCGTGCCGGATCAAATTTCGGCATCCAGCGCCGCGATCAGGCGGGTCACTTCCGCTGCGGAGGTATAGTGGGTAAAGCTCAGGCGCAGAACCCCCCGCGCCGGATCCTCGCCCATCGCGGCAATCACGCGCCCAGCATAAAAATCACCACCCCCCGCCATGATCCCGTGACGCGCCAGCCGCGCCGCAACCCTTTCGCCGGCTTCGGGCAGAGCGATGGCAACGGTCGGCGCGCGAATCTCGGCATCCGCCGGCCCCAGCAGACGCAGATCGTTCCGCCCCCCCAGATAGGCCAGAAGCGGGCGCAACAACCTCTCTTCGTGACGGCGCATCAGGCCATGAACCGCCGCTCCTTTTTGGGCCGGAGTGCGGGCGCCCAGATCGTGATGATCGTGCAGCGTCTCGAAATAATCCACTATCCCCGCGCAGGCCGCAACCTGCGCGTGGTCCGGCCCCGCCGGCGTGAACCGCTTATTTAGACAACCGGCATTGAACTCATGCGCCTGATTGGGCAGCACCTCGGCCAGCGCCCGGCGGACCACCATGATCCCCTGATGCGGACCATAGGTCTTGTAACTGGAAAACAGGTAGATATCCGCTCCCAGCGCCCCGATATCCGGCAAGCCATGCGGCGCATAGGAAACCCCATCCACGCAGGACAGCGCGCCCGCCTCATGCACAAGGGTCACGATCTCGGCCACGGGGTTGATTTCACCGACGATATTCGAGCAATGTGGAAAACAGACAAGACGCACAGAGCCATCCAGCAACTCAGCCAGATCGGCGAGATCAAGATGCCCGCTGTCCGGCTGAACCCGCCATTCACGCACCGTGATCCCGTCTGCCGCCAGACGCCGCCAGGCACCGCTGTTGGCCTCGTGATCCTGATTGGAGACGATGATCGTATCCCCCGCCGACAAATATTGCCGAAAGGCCTGCGCCAGAACATAGGTATTTTGCGTGGTCGATGGTCCGAAACTCAATTCATCCGGCGCCACCCCCAACCACGCCGCAAGACGCTGTCGCGCCTCATCCATCTCGGCCCCGCCCAGACGCGACGCCTCATAAGGGGCATAGGGCTGGACCTTGCGCTGATGATAAAACCGGAACAGACGCTCAAGCACCGGCTTGCAGGTATAAGAGCCGCCAGCGTTCTCGAAAAACGCCTGCCCGGCAAGCCCCGGCTCCGAAAAGGCCGGGAACTGTCGGCGCACATGCTCCAGATCAAGATCGGTCATCATCCGGCCCTTTCTTTTTTGCTCAAATACTCACTGCACCAACGCATCCTCAGGCGTTGACGTCAACGACAACGCGCCCACGCACCTGCCCTTTCAGAATATCGGCCCCAAGGCGCGGCAGATCGGCCAGCGTCGCCGGCTGGATCATCGCCTCAAGCTTGTCGATCGGCAAGTCCTGCGCGATGCGCTCCCACGCTCGCAAACGGTTATCATAGGGCTGCATGACGCTATCGATGCCCAAAAGGTTGACCCCGCGCAGAATGAACGGCGTGATCAGCGCGCCTTCGATCGCGGCACCGCCCGCCAGCCCGATTGCCGCAACCGATGTGCCGTATTTCATCTGTTTCAGCACCCGCCCCAGCATGGCGCCGGCAACGGCATCGACGCCGCCCGCCCAGGTTTCGCGCTCCAGCGCCTTGCGGCTGGGCTCGGCCAACTCCTCGCGCGGCACGATCTGACTGGCGCCCAGACCTTTCAGATAGCTCTCCTGCTCGGGGCGGCCGGTGACGGCGGCGACCTCGTGGCCGAGATGGGCCAGAATGGCAGTTGCGACCGAGCCAACGCCTCCCGCGGCGCCCGTAACCAAGACTGGGCCATCCCCCGGCTTCAGCCCGTGATCTTCCAGCGCCATCACTGCCAGCATGGCGGTAAAGCCGGCCGTGCCCACGGCCATCGCCTGGCGCGTGGTCAGCCCCTCGGGCAGGGGTACCAGCCAGTCGGCCCGCACCCGCGCCTTTTGCGCATAGCCGCCCCAATGGGCCTCGCCCACGCGCCAGCCAGTCAGCACCACCTTGTCACCGGGCTTGTAGCGCGGGTCTGAGGATTCCTCGACGGTACCGGCGAAATCGATCCCCGGCACATGGGGGTAGTTGCGCACCAGCCCCGCGCCGGGGCCGATGCACAGCCCGTCCTTGTAGTTGACGGTGGAATATTCGACCGCGACCGTGACATCGCCCTCGGGCAGATCATCAACGGCGATATGTTTCACGCTGGCATGCGTCTTGCCATCATCATTCTTTTCGACGACCAGTGCGTTAAAGCTCATGGGTTTTTCTCCTGTTCAGTTTTCAGCGTTGGGCTACACGTGCCGCAGGGGGGGCGCCGGGCCGCAAGGCTGGGCAGCGCCCGCACCGCCCCCACCGGGGCGACCCACAATTGCCCGTCACTCCTCGCCATATCCCTTGGGCACCGGCACCGGGTCCAGCGTGGCGGCACGTTTCTGCAGCGCACGGCCGATCACCACGCGGCTGATCTCGGTGGTGCCGTCAACGATGCGCAGCATCTGCGCGAGGCGCGAGAGGCGGTCGAGGCCGTAGGGTTTCAACAGCCCCATACCACCCAGAACCTGGGTGCAGGTATTGGCCGCCTCGACCGCCGCGTCGGGCACAAACCGTTTGGCATGTGCCGCCCAGAGCGGCCCCTCGGGCGTGCCCAACTTGCGCGCCGCCTCGCGATAAAGCAGCCGCGAGGCCTCAAGGTTGGTGGCCACATCGCCCAGCATCCACTGGATGCCGTCAAGGTCGATCTCGTGGCCGCCGAACATCTTGCGATCGCGCGCGAATGCCAGCGCCGTATCCAGCGCCGCCTGCATCAGCCCGCAACAGCCCGAGGCGATGGACACCCGCGCAATATCAATCGCCATCAATGAGCCCTGCAACCCCTGCCCCACCGGCAGGATAATGTTTTCCGCAGGCACGGTGACGCTGTCCATATACATTTCCGACATCGGCAGGAAATTGTAGCTGGGGGTGTCGTAGCGCGGCCCGAATGTCAGCCCCGGCGTGCCCCTGGGAATGGCAATCATCGCCATGTCCTTGTGCCCCGGCGCGTCGCTTGTCTTGACCACGGTCAAATAGAGATCGGCCTCGTTCGCAAGGCTGACCCAGGCCTTTGCGCCACTGATCGTCCAGGTGCCGTCATCGTTGATGGTCGCGCGGGTGTACATGGTTGCAGCGTCCGAGCCCGATTGCGGCTCAGTCAGGGCGAAATTGGCAAGGCTCTGCCCCGAGGTCAGCTTGCGCGCCCAACTTTCCTTGAACGCCTCGGTGCCATAGCCGCAGACGGCGAAGGTGCAGATGTTATGCATCGAAATGCCAAAGGAATAGGCCCCGTCGCCTTGCCCCAGTTCTTCATAGACACGCACGCCCTCGGCCAGCGGCAGGCCCTGCCCGCCCCAATCTTGGGGGGCATAAAGCCCGGTCAGCCCGGCGGCGCCCGCCGCCTCCGACGCCGCCTTGGGCCAGACGCCGGCCGCGTTCCATGCCTCCACATTGGGCTTGATCACCTCACGCACATGACGGCGCGCCGCCTCAAGGATTTCGTCGATCTTGTTTGTCATGCTAGTCCTCGCTCTCTGCTGTCCGCAGCAATTGTCTTACATTTGCGACCCGTCTTGCCACAGCCGCAATTGTCTGACAAATGAAAAACATGAAAACACGGCTTGAAACGTCACGTGAACTGTCGGTGCAGATCGCCGAGGCCATCCGCAATGCAATCGTCAGCGGCACCCTGATCGTTGATGAGCGTCTGCCGTCGGAATCAGAACTGGCCGAGAAATTCGGAGTGTCCCGCCCCACCGTGCGCGAGGCGCTGAAACGGCTGGCGGCGCAGAACCTGATCCGCACCATGCGCGGCGCCACAGGCGGGGCCTTTGTCAACCGGCTGCGCTTTGACGAGGCCTATGGCCAGCAGATCACCACCTCGACGCTGCTGCTCAGCATGAACGCAGTCAGTTTCGAAACCGCCTGCGAAGCGCGCTATGCGCTGGAGCGCGCCTGCGTACCTCTGTCCGCAGCACGGCGTTTGCCGGACCATCTGGCGACCATGCGCGCGGAGATCCACCGGCAGAAACAGCCGGGCCTGTCGGACGAAAGCTTTTGCGCCTCGGACGTCGCCTTTCACCGGGCGCTGGTTGATGGCGCGCAGAACCCGGTGTTGTCCTACCAGTTGGCCGGCGCCGTCGAAGGCACCCAGCCGTTGATGAACATGATCACATTTACCGCCCGCAACCGCGCGCGGATCATCTCGTTTCACGCCGAGATTGCCGACGCCATAGAGGCCCGCGACGCGCGGCGCGCCGATGCCGCCCTGCAAGAGCTGTCAGCCCACACGATCGCGCTGGCCCATCAGGTCAAGGCCGCGCACCGCAGCGCACACAACCAGTCGGATCCCCAGCCAGCCCACCAGCCAAACCGTCAGCCGAAATAGCTGGCGCGCGCCATTAGCCCCAGCTTTAGCGCCAGCAACAGCCACGGCACACCATGCAACAGGAAATCGAAAATATCCACGGGGCGGCTGAGGGTGCCGGTGAACAGCATCTTCAGTTTTTCCCAGATATGCGGCTCGGGCAGAAACGGGGCAAGGCCCAGTGTCGCAGCAACCAGCAGAAAGGTGCTGAGCGGGGTCGTGGTGATGAATTGCAGCATGGCGTGCTCCGAAAACAATTAAGGAATTACGCATATGTTTGCCGGTGCCGCCTTTTGAAACCGGACAAATGCGCGCGGGTGCGGAAATTCCGCGATATGCGAATAATATCGGACGGGTCATATCCTGCCCGGCAATTTGCGCGATTGCACCTTGACCTCCGGCGCGCGCTGTGCCCCCTCTTGGAAAAACACCGGAGGCCCCGATGACACGCGCGACCCTGACCGTTGACCTTGCCGCGATTGCCGCCAACTGGCGGGCGCTGGATGCGCGCTCGGCGGATCATTGCGAAACGGGCGCGGTGGTCAAGGCAAACGGCTATGGCCTGAACGCCGCAAAGGTGGCAACAACCTTGGCGCGCGCCGGTGCCCGCAGCTTTTTCGTGGCGATGGCAAGCGAAGGGGCAATGGTACGCAAGGCGGTCGGGCCCAAGGCCGATATCTACGTTTTTTCCGGTCACATGGCCGCCGATACGCTGGAGCTGACTGAACACAATCTCATTCCGCTGGTGAATTCGGCGCATCAGGCCCGGCGGCATCTGGACACCATGCCCGGCAACCCCTTTGGCGTGCAGCTGGACAGCGGCATGAACCGGCTGGGCATGGAGGCCGCTGAATTCGCCGCGCTGAAGGATGAGATCATGGCGGCAGGCCCGCGTCTGATCATGTCGCATCTGGCCTGCGCGGATGAGCCCGAGAACCCCCAAAACGCGGCGCAACTGTCGGCGTTTCAGGGCATGACCGAGGGGCTGGCGGTGGCGCGCTCGCTGTCAGCCACCGGCGGAATCCTGCTGGGCAAAGCCTTTCATTTCCAACTGACGCGCCCGGGGATCGGCCTTTATGGCGGGCTGCCCTTTTCCGACTCACGTCCGGTCGTGCGCCTGTCCCTGCCGGTCATCCAGACCCGCAATGTGGCCCCGGGCGAAAGCGTCGGCTATGGTGCCACATGGATTGCCACACGCCCGTCCCGGATTGCCACCGTGGCGGCGGGCTATGCCGACGGGCTGCTTCGGGCGATGGGAGGGCGCGCCTACCTCTGGGCCGGAAATATCCGTTGCCCGCTGGCCGGACGGGTCTCGATGGATCTGCTTACCGTCGATGTCACCGATCTGGCCGAGGTCCCGCCGACGCTCGATATTCTGGGGCCGCATCAGGGCATCGACGCTCTGGCCGAGGCCGCCGGGACCATCGGATACGAAATCCTGACCGCGCTGGGCCCGCGCTATCATCGCGTTTTCTCTGGTTCCTGACACAGATTGGATTATAAGCCCCGCATGACCCTCGTCTCTGCCCTTCTTGCGCCGATCGGCCATTCGACCCTGTCCATGCTGGCCGCTGTGGGACGGATCGCGATCTTCATGGCCCGGACCCTCAGCCACATGCTGCGCCCGCCCTTTTACGGACGCGAGCTCTTGCGGCAACTCCTCTACATCGGCTATTTCAGCCTGCCGGTGGTGGGGCTGACGGCGGTTTTTACCGGCGCGGCGCTGGCCCTGCAGATTTTCGAGGGCGGCTCACGCTTCAACGCCGAAAGCGTGGTGCCCTCAATCGTGGCCATCGGCATGGTGCGAGAACTGGGCCCGGTGCTGGGCGGGCTGATGGTGGCCGGACGGGTGGCATCGTCGATCGCTGCCGAGCTGGGTACCATGAAGGTGACCGAACAGATCGACGCGCTGGTGACGCTTTCCACCAACCCGATGAAATATCTGGCCGTACCGCGGGTGCTGGCGGCCACATTGGCGATGCCGGTTCTGGTCGCGGTGGGTGACGCCATCGGCATCATGGGCGGCTGGTTGGTCGGCATCACCAAGCTGGGACTGAACTCGGCCGCCTATATGCAGAACACGGTTGATTTTCTGGTCAGCTGGGATGTGACCTCGGGGTTGATCAAGGCGGCGGTGTTCGGTTTTTTGTTGGCCTTGATGGGCTGCTATCACGGGATCAATTCGGGCCGAGGGGCACAAGGCGTGGGCAAGGCGACAACCAACGCGGTAGTCTCGGCCTCGGTCCTGATCCTGACCGCCAATTACATTCTGACAACATTGTTTTTCTCGACATGACCCAGCCCCGCATCGAATTTCGCAACGTCAGCAAGTCCTTTGGCCGCAACCACGTCCTGCGCGGCATCGACCTCAGCATAAACAAGGGCGAAAGCATGGTCATCATCGGTGGCTCGGGCACCGGCAAATCGGTGCTGCTGAAATGTGCCCTCGGCCTGCTAAACCCGGACGAGGGCCAGATTCTGATCGACGGCCGCCCCGGCTCCGAAGGGTCGCGCGATGCGTTTTTCGCCCGCTTTGGCATGCTGTTTCAGGGTGGTGCGCTGTTTGACAGCATGACGGTCTGGCAGAACGTCGCCTTTCGCCTGCTGCGCGGCAAGCTCAAGCGCCCCCGCGATGAGGCCCGCGCCATCGCCATCGAGAAACTGCGCCGCGTGGGGCTGAAGGAATGGGTCGCCGACCTCTACCCGGCCGAGCTGTCGGGCGGCATGCAGAAACGCGTCGGCCTGGCCCGCGCCATCGCCGCTGAGCCCGAGATCATCTTTTTCGACGAGCCAACGACCGGCCTCGACCCGATCATGTCAGGCGTCATCAACCAACTGATCCGCGACATCGTCACCGAGATGGGCGCCACTGCCATGACCATCACCCATGATATGAGCAGCGTGCGCGCCATCGCCGACTATGTTGCCATGATCCACGACGGCAAAGTGCGCTGGAGCGGCCCAGTCGAAAACATGGACGAGTCCGGCGATCCCTATCTCGACCAGTTCATCAATGCCCGCGCCGAAGGCCCGATTGAGGCGGTGCGGTGATTGTGATCGGTATTGGCCCGATCATTGGTTATCCGATCATCTTTCTATTGGTAATTCTTCCTCTTGCAATGTTCCCCAGCTTGATCACACGTCTCGCCCTAGGATGGCATATCAACAAAAAGTACCTGATACTTTCGCAGATATTGATCACACCTCAACTCGTTCTGACCGCTTCAGGTCTCGGGTACCTTTTTTTGCCGCTGCAAATTACTTTCAGCGTCGCCATGTCACTCAGCATTACGATGTCATTCGCAAGTCTATATTTCTGGATAAGGGCAACCGCTGCCTGTGGCACCCGCTATTACGGCGTGGAAGGCGGCTTTATCCTTTTGACCCAACTGGGACTCATCTTTCTGGTCAGCATGTGATGACCCCGAACCTTCCTGCTCATTACCCGACGCCACAACTTCGTCCGCGCCAAGGCTGCAGTGACCATGTCACCATGCTGCATGACGGCAAGATCCGCTAGACAACCCGCCTTCTTCTTTGCCCAAATACTCCGGGGGAGTCGCGCCAGCGACGGGGGCAGCGCCCCCTGCCGGGCTGCGGTGACAAACCTGCGGCGGCCAGCCGGCCTTTTCCTGCGCGGACGCACATGATAACAGAAAGCACGACAGGAACACGCAAATTGCCTGCCATCGCCACTAAGACCCTGCAAGCCGGAGGCATGACATGTTCGAAACCCTGCGCGGCCTGGCCTTTTTTGCCCTGTTGGTCGTCTTTTACCCGCTGCCGGTCACGCTGGTTCTGGCCTCAGCCCTGCGCATCACATTAGGCTGGGGAGAGCGGCGGTTCCTGCTACCCGCCCTGGTCGCGGCAGCGCCGCTTGGCTATGTCGTGCTGTTCATGAAGGCCGGCCTGTTCGGCGCCCTCTTGCCCAGCTTTGTTCCGGCCGCCCTGATCGTTGCAACCCTTGTCGGGTTTGTCTGCTGGGTGCTGGCCGCGCGCCGTGGCGGCATGGAGCATTTCTGGCTGGAACCGCTGGTCATGGTCGCATCCATGGTCTATCTTTTGCTGGCCGTGCCCAGCTGGATCGCCCATTGATGCGCCTTGCCCTGATTATCGCCAACCTGTCGCTCCTGGTGCTGTTTCCAGTTGCCTGGTTCGCGCCGATCCTGAAATCGGGGCTGCTGCCCTTTCTCAGCCTCAGCGAAAACTCGATCATCAGCGCGCTTCAGGGGATCTGGAAACATGACGTCTATCTGGCGCTCTTGATGACCTTCTTTGCCATCTTCGCCCCCTATATCAAGATCATCGGGCTGGCGCTGATCCATTTCGACCTGCTGAGTGCGCGCCTGCTGGCGCCACTGACCTTCATCGGCAAGCTGGCCATGGCGGACATCTTTGTGATCGCGCTCTATATCGTGCTTTATACCGGCATCAAGGTGGCTGGGGTCCACGGGCGGATCGAGACTGCCTGGGGCCTCTACCTGTTCACCGGTTGCGTTGTCATCTCGCTCCTGATCTCGGTCCTGACCCGGAAAGTGTTCGTCGATGGCTAAAGTCAGCTTTACCTGCTCGGCCTGCGGGGCGACGCACAAGAAATGGGCCGGAAAATGCGAGTCATGCGGGGCGTGGAACACCATCATCGAGGAATCCGCCCTGTCGGCGGGGCCGGGCAAAAAGACACTGGGGGCCGCGCGCGGGCACCGGATTACATTGTCGGACCTGTCGGCCAAGGACGCCCCGCTGAGGCGTGACCTGTCAGGTATTAGTGAGTTCGACCGGGTGCTGGGCGGCGGGTTGGTACCAGCCTCAGCCATTCTGGTGGGGGGCGATCCTGGCATCGGCAAATCCACATTGCTGCTGCAGGCCGCGGCGGCATTTGCCCGGCGGGGGCTAAAGTCGCTCTATGTGTCGGGCGAAGAGGCTGCCAGCCAGATCCGCATGCGCGCCAATCGTCTGGGGCTGCGCGATGCGCCGGTTCTGCTGGCCGCCGAGACCAACCTGCGCGATATCATGACCACGCTGGATGCCGAGCGGCCTCAATTTGCCATCATCGACTCGATCCAGACCATGTGGGCCGATCACGTGGACAGCGCCCCGGGCTCGGTCAGTCAGGTGCGCGCCGCGGCCCACGAATTGACCAGCTTTGCCAAGCGTCGCGGCATCTCGGTGGTGTTGGTCGGGCATGTCACCAAGGAGGGCCAGATCGCCGGGCCCCGCGTCGTCGAGCACATGGTGGATACGGTGCTCTATTTTGAGGGCGAGCGCGGCCACCAGTTCCGCATCCTGCGCGCGGTCAAGAACCGTTTCGGCCCAGCCGACGAGATCGGCGTCTTTGAGATGACCGGCGGCGGGCTAGATCAGGTCACCAACCCCTCGGCGCTGTTTCTGTCGGAACGGGAAAAGCCGACGCCGGGTTCGGTGGTGTTTGCCGGCATCGAAGGCACCCGCCCACTGCTGGTCGAGATTCAGGCGCTGGTCGCCCCCAGCCCGCTGGCCACCCCGCGCCGGACCGTGGTGGGCTGGGACGGCGGTCGTCTGGCGATGATCCTTGCGGTGCTCGAGGCACGCTGCGGCGTCAGCTTTGCCGGGCTTGACGTTTATCTGAATATCGCTGGGGGCATGCGCATTTCCGAACCCGCCGCCGATCTGGCCGTGGCCGCCGCGCTGTTGTCCGCGCGTCAGGACAAACCGCTGGCCGCGGATTGCGTGATTTTCGGCGAAATCAGCCTGTCCGGGGCGCTGCGACCCATCGCGCAGGCCAACGCGCGCCTGAAAGAGGCCAAAAAGCTGGGGTTTTGCGCCGCGATCTCCCCGGCCTCGATAAAATCCGTGCCTTCCGACGGATTTGCGATTAATAAACTTTCAGACCTCGGGGAATTTGTTGTAAACACATTCGGGGATATTGAGGCATAGGCAAAAAGGGACCAGCTTCCAGATGGACGGTTTTACACTGGTAGATGCGGGCGTTGCCGGGGTCATCCTGATCTCGGCGATTCTGGCGTTCTCGCGCGGGTTCGTGCGTGAAATTCTGGCGATCGCGGGATGGATCGTCGCTGCAGGGGTGGCGTTCGTCTTTGCCCCGCAAGCGCAACCTCTGGTCAAGGAAATCCCTGTTGCGGGCGATTTTCTGGCCAATTCCTGCGAATTGTCAATTCTTGCGGCATTCTTTGCCGTGTTCGCGGTGGCGCTGATTGTGGTCAGCATTTTCACACCGCTGTTTTCCAACCTCGTGCAGAAATCCGCCATTGGCGGTTTTGATCAGGGGCTGGGCTTTTTGTTCGGGGTGTTGCGCGGGGCGCTGCTGATTGCGGTCGCGTTCGTCCTCTATGACCGGATCGTGCCGGCCGGGCAGGGGATGGCAATGGTGGACAACTCACGCTCGGCGGCCATTTTTGCAAATTCGCGTGGCGTGATCGAAAAGCAGATTCCGACACAGGCGCCGCAGTGGATCGTCACCCGCTATGAACAACTGACCGCGCCTTGCACAACCAAGGGTGCGACATCCTCGACCACCAGCGGCTGAAACCGGAAAAATCGTCGGCGGCGGGGGTGACTTGGCGCGCGCCGGGTCTTATGACGAGGCAACATTGGCAGCCTTTGGATCTGATCTTCATGCGTGATGTGATGCCCCCTTTTCGCGCCCACCCGTTTGATGACGACGCCCTGCACGAAGAATGCGGTGTCTTCGGGGTGATCGGGGTCAGCGATGCGGCAAATTTCGTCGCCCTTGGCCTGCACGCCCTGCAACACCGGGGACAGGAGGCGGGGGGCATCGTCACCCACGACCCCGAAGCAGGGTTTAACTCAGTCCGCCGCTTTGGCTATGTGCGGGACAATTTCACCAACGCCAGCCTGATGGAGACCCTGCCCGGCCCGCTGGCCATCGGGCATGTGCGCTATTCGACCACGGGCAAAAAGGGCAATACCGCGATACGCGATGTGCAGCCCTTTTTCGGTGAATTCTCGATGGGCGGCTGCGCCATTGCCCATAACGGAAACATCACCAACGCCATCGCCCTCAGGCGTGAACTGATCGAACGTGGCTCAATCTTTCAGTCCTCCTCGGACAGCGAGTGCATTATCCATTTGATGGCCCGCTCGATCCAAACCAATATTGCCGAACGCCTGAAAGACGCGCTGAGGCGGGTCGAGGGGGCGTTCTCGATCGTCGCCATGACCGGCACCAAACTGATCGGCGTGCGCGATCCGCTGGGGGTGCGCCCGCTGATCCTGGGACGGGTGGGCGACGGCTGGGTGCTGAGCTCGGAAACCTGCGCGCTGGACATCATCGGCGCCGAATTTCTGCGCGAGATCGCCCCCGGCGAGATGGTCGTGATCACTAAGGACGGGCTGGACAGTTTCATGCCCTTTGACCCGCGTCCGGCGCGCCCCTGCATCTTTGAGCATGTCTATTTTTCACGCCCCGACAGCATTCTGGGCGGACGCTCGGTCTATGAGACGCGCCGGCAGATCGGCGTCGAACTGGCCCGGGAAACCCCCATCGAGGCCGATCTGGTCTGCCCGGTCCCCGACAGCGGCACCCCGGCGGCCATCGGCTACAGTCAGGAAAGCGGCATCCCCTACGCCATGGGCATCATCCGCAACCAGTATATGGGCCGCACCTTCATCGAGCCGATCGAGCAGATCCGCAACATGGGCGTGCGCCTGAAACTGAATGTCAACCGCGCCCTGATCCGGGGCAAGCGTGTGGTGCTGGTGGATGACAGCGTGGTGCGCGGAACGACCAGCATGAAGATCAAAGAGATGATTCTGGACGCCGGCGCCCGTGAGGTCCATTTCCGCATTGCCTCGCCGCCCACCGCTTGGCCCTGCTTTTACGGGGTGGACACGCCGGACAAGGACAAGCTGCTGGCCAGCCACATGAGCGAGGAACAGATGCGCGACCACCTCGGGGTGGACAGCCTGCGCTTTGTTTCGCTCGACGGTCTTTATCGCGCCGCCGGGGCCAATGCGGGGCGCGACGCGGGCTGCCCGCAATTTTGTGACGCCTGTTTCTCGGGCGAGTACCCGGTCAGACCACAAGACATGCTGGATCAGGGATTTGAAATGAAGGCAGCCCAATGAACGACAAGATTGCACTGGTTACAGGCGCATCGCGCGGCTTTGGTTTCGCGCTGGCCGAGGCTTTGGCCAAGAGCGGCTGGCATGTGGTGGCGTTGGCGCGAACCGTGGGCGGGCTTGAGGATCTTGACGATCGGATCAAGGCGGTGGGGGGCGATGCGACTCTGGTTCCGCTTGATATCACCGATGATGCCGGTTTGCAGCGCATGTGCCTTGCCCTGTTCGAGCGCTGGGGCCATGTCGATCTGTTCGTCCATTCTGCAATCTATGTCGGACCGTTGTCGCTGGCCGGGCACGTCCCCGAGAGCGACTGGGAAAAAATGGTCGCAGCCAACATCCACGCCACCGGACGGATGGTGCAGATGCTGGACCCACTCCTGAAGGTCGCCGCGAACGGCTGTGCGATCCTGCCGACCGACGACGCGGTTGTGGGGAAATCCTATCTGTCGGCCTATGGCGCGTCAAAAGCGGCGCAAAAGGCCATCTGGGACAGCTGGGCGGCCGAGACTCGCACGCTGAGAACTCCGAAAATTCGGACATTTGCGCCCAATCCCATGCCGACTGCGTTGCGCGGCAGGTTCTATCCAGGCGAAGATCGCACCCACCTCAGCCCGACCCGACACGAGGCCGCGCGGCTGCTGGCAAGCCTTTGATCGCAGGGCTTGATCCGCGAACGCAGTGACCCGGTCTTTTTCGCCGCACGCCCTTTCGATCACTCTTCGGCGCGTTCGGCCAGTTCCAGCCAGCAATCCTCGGCCGCGCTCAGCGCCTGCTGGCGTTCGCTCAGGGCGGCGCTGGCCTTGGCGAATTTTTCCGGCGCGGTTGCGAACAGGTCGGGCGTGGCCAGAAAGGATTCCAGCCGCGCGATCTCGGCCTCGAGGCGGGCCATCTCGTCGGGCAAGCCCTGCAAGCGGCGCTGTTCGATATAGCTGAGGCCCGTTCGCCGGCCCTGTCCCTTGGGTTTGGCTGCCGCCCGCGTGCCGGAGCGTCCATGATCTCGTTTCACCGGCGGCTCTTTTTTGGCGGTCTGCACGGGGCGGGTTTGGGCGGTATGGGCCGCCTTTTGCGCCTGATAATCGCTCCAGCCACCGGCGTAGATCACCGCCCTGCCGTCACCCTCCATCGCCACCGTGGTGGTTGCCACCCGGTCCAGAAAATCGCGGTCGTGGCTGACCAGAAAAACTGTACCTTCATACCCGTCCAGAACCTCTTGCAGCAGATCCAGCGTTTCGACATCCAGATCGTTGGTCGGCTCATCCAGCACCAAAAGGTTGCTCGGGCGGGCCAGCAGTTTGGCCAGCAACAGGCGGGCCCTTTCCCCTCCCGAGAGCGCCCGGACCGGGCCGCGCGCCTGGCTTTCATCAAACAGGAAATCCTTGAGATAGCCGACCACATGGCGCGGGGTGCCGCGGACCATGACCTGATCGTTGCGCCCCGAAACACCCAGTTCGGCATCCCCGCACAGCGTTTCCCACAGCGTCGCATCCGGGTCCAGCGCCTCACGGTTCTGGTCAAAAACCACCGGCAGCAAACCGGCCCCCAGCCTGATGTCGCCGCGATCCGGGGCCAGAGCGCCGGTCAGCATGTTTAAAAGTGTCGTTTTCCCGGCGCCGTTGGGCCCCACCAGCGCCAACCGCTCGCCGCGCATGACGCGGATCGAGAACGGGCGCAGGACCGGCTTGCCCCCATAGTCCTTGGCGATGTCGCGTGCATCGACCACCAAGCGACCCGATTTTGGGCCGCTGGACACCGCCAGCCCGGCCACCCCAACGCGGGCGATCTGTCCGGCCCGCTCGGCACGCAACGCCGCCAGCCGCCGCACCCGCCCCTGATTGCGTTTGCGCCGCGCCGAGATGCCCTCGACCGCCCAACGGGCCTCGGATTTGATCAGGCGGTTCAGCTTGTGGCGCTGTAGCTCTTCCTCTTCAAAAACCCTATCGCGCCAGTCTTCAAAGGCATCAAACCCCTTGTCCTGTCGCCGCACGACCCCCCGATCCACCCATAGAGTGGCGCGCGTCAGCGCCCGCAAAAAGGCGCGGTCATGCGAGATCAGCACAAAGGCGGCGCGGGTGCTGGCCAGATGCTCCTGCAGCCATGAAATCGCCGCGATATCGAGGTGGTTGGTCGGCTCGTCCAGCAACATCAAATCCGGCGCCTGGGCTAGAAGGCGAACAAGAGCGGCGCGGCGCCGCTCACCGCCAGAGGCGGCCTTGGGGTCCAGAGAAACCTGCAACTGCAAGCCTTCGGCAGCGATCTCGACCCGATAGTCCTCGCCATCCGGCAGGCCCGCAACGGCAAAGTCCCCGAGCGTTGAAAACCCCGTAAAATCAGGGTCTTGCTCCATATAGCCAACCGCCACGCCGGGGGTCAGAAAGCGGGTTCCCGAATCCGGCTGCACCCGCCCGGCGATGATTTTCATCAGGGTCGATTTCCCCGACCCGTTGCGCCCGACAAGGGCGATCCGGTCGCTGCGCTGGATGCTCAGATCCAGACCGTCAAGCAGCGGGTCGCCACCAAAGCCAAGGTGAATATCCGAGAGGGTCAAGATCGGGGGACGTGCCATGCCGTCCTGCTAATGGGCCGATGCGCCAAGGTCAAGCGCACCGCGCACGCCGTGATGCGCTGCTCGTGTGTTTCGCGCCCCCTCAGGCGGAAACAGGGCGCGGGGTCTTGAACGGATCGGCGACCCGGCGCTGCTTTTGGCAGGGAAAGACGAAACAGCGGTCTCGCCGCATGGTCAACCACAGCGGCGTGCCCGGCTTTGGCAGAAATACGCCAGGGACGGTGGCCTTGAGGGCCGAGCCGTCATGGTCCATCAAGAACTCGACCAGACTTTCCGAACCCATGAAGCGCGCGCGTGAGACGATGCCGCGCGCCGGCACCCCCTCTTCGGGGGTTGGGTTCGGCCCTTTGCCATGGCGGTCGAAATCGATCTTCAGATGCTGGGGCCGGATGATGATTTCAACATCCGCGCCATCGACCAGGCCGGGGGTCAGAAACTGCCCGAACGGAGTGTCCGTCAGCGCGTTTCGCACAACGCCGTGGATGATGTTGATATCGGAAAAGAACGCCGCCGCGGCCCGGTCCACGGGGGCGTTGTAGATGTTATAGGGCGCACCGGTCTGCACGATCTGCCCGGCGCGCATCAGGGCGATTTCATCGGCCATGCGCATCGCCTCTTCGGGCTCATGGGTGACCAGCAGAACCGCCGTGCCCTCCTCTTTCAAGAGCGCCAGCGTCTCGTCCCGGATACCATCGCGCAGACGGTTATCCAAACCCGAGAACGGCTCATCCATCAACAGGATGCCGGGGCGTGGTGCCAGCGCCCGGGCCAGTGCGACGCGTTGCTGTTCGCCCCCGGACAGCTGGTGTGGGTATTTCTCGGCAAAATCCCCCAGATGCACCCGCTGCAACAGGTCCATGACCCGGGCCATCCGCGCTGTGCGAGGTGTATGATTGAGGCCAAAGGCCACGTTATCGGCCACCGTCAGATGGGGAAACAGCGCGAAATCCTGAAACATCAACCCGACCGCGCGCTTTTCCGGCGGCAAATGGGTTTTGGGGCCGGAGACCTCCTGCCCGTCCACCAGAACCTGTCCGCTGGTCTGCCGATCGACCCCGGCGATGATGCGCAGGGTCGTTGACTTGCCGCACCCCGATGGCCCCAGCAGGCAGGTGACCTGCCCGGCCTCAAGGCGCAATGACACCCCACCCACAACCTCGACGCCGTCAAAGCTGCGCCGGATGTCCCGTAGCTCCAGCCGGGGTGGGTTTTCTGCGTTCATGGTCCCGCCAATCTCTGTTGAGAACCTTGCCGAGGTTCCGCGCCCCGCATCTATCAATCGAGACCCGCCGGTTCAAGAGCGCGCGTGTTGCGCCCCCCTCCAGCCGTTTGATTGCGTGGCTTTGACGCCCAAAAACGCGGGGGCCGAACCGGTTCCAGCTGGTGCTAAGGTGCCGGACTCCTGACGTTGCCACATCCAATTCTCATCGCCCGGATCACTTGCGATCCGCTATCGCTTGCCTTGCCAGCGCCCTTCAAGGTGCTTGTTCAGCTTGGTCACCTTCTTTTCCTTCTTGTCCCGGTAGGGATTCTTATCTCCCTGTCCGCGCAGGAACAGGCGGATCGGAGTCCCGGCCATGCCAAAATCCTCGCGCAACCCGTTCACCAGATAGCGGGTATAGCTGGTGGGCAACTGCTCGGGGTGCGAGCACATGATGACAAAGCTGGGCGGGCGGGTCTTGACCTCGGTCATGTAGCGCAGGCGCAGACGGCGGCCACCGGGCGCAGGTGGCGGATGAGATTCCAGCATTCCGGTCAGCCAGCGATTCAGGCGGGCAGTCGAGATCCTCATGTTCCAGGTCTCATAGGCCTGCAAAATGGCCGCATTCAGCCGCTCCAGCCCCTTGCCGGTCAGGGCCGAGACCATCACCATCGGGGCGCCGCGCAACTGCGGCAACAGGCGCTCGAATTTTTCCCGCAACTCCTTTAGGCGCGCCTGTTTGTCGCCCTCCAGATCCCATTTGTTAACCGCGATCACGACGGCGCGCCCCTCGCGCTCGGCCAGATCCGCAATCCGCAGATCCTGCTGCTCGAATGAACCCTGCACATCCAGAAGAACCACCACCACCTCGGCAAAACGGACTGCGCGCAGGCCATCTGCAACCGACAGTTTCTCCAGCTTTTCCTGCACCCGCGCCTTTTTACGGATGCCAGCGGTATCAAAGATGCGCATCTTGGTGCCCAGCCAGTTGGTACGCACTGAAATCGCATCGCGCGTGATCCCCGATTCGGGGCCGGTCAGCAGGCGCTCTTCTCCGATGATCTTGTTGACCAGCGTTGACTTGCCCGCATTCGGCCGCCCGACAATGGCAATCTGCAGCGCCTTTCCCGGCGGGATCAGAGGGGCTGCGGTCTCGGGATCAAAATCCTCGTCCTCGGGCAAATCGACGTTGGTTTCGGGCGTTGCGTCGTCACGATCGCCAAATTCCGCCGCGATCGGCTCCAGCGCTTGGGCGAGATCGACCAACCCCTGCCCGTGTTCCGCCGAGAGGGGAACCGGCTCGCCCAGCCCCAAGGCATAGGCCTCGATCAGGCCCGCATCGGCGGCGCGCCCCTCGGTCTTGTTGGCGACAAGGATCACATGGGCCGAGGCCTTACGCAGGATCTGGGCGAACACCTCGTCAGCCGGGGTCACACCAACCCGCGCGTCGATCATGAAAAGGCAGGCATCTGCCATGGCAACGGCACGCTCGGTCAGGCGGCGCATCCGCCCTTGCAGGCTGGCGTCGCTGGCCATTTCCAGTCCGGCGGTATCGATCACGGTAAAGCGCAGCGGCCCCAGCCGCGCCTCGCCCTCGCGCAGATCGCGGGTCACGCCGGGTTGGTCATCGACCAGTGCCAGACGCCGACCCACCAGACGGTTGAACAGCGTTGATTTGCCCACATTGGGGCGGCCGACTATGGCAAGTGTAAAGCTCATCTCAGGGTCCAGGACTGTTCAGGTCTGCGCGCCATACACCCAATCCATCCGCTTTGATAGCCCTCCTGCGGCCCAATCGCCGGCAAAACGATTACCGATAGGCGTTCAGATCGCCGTTTTGCGACAGGATATAGAGGACACCATCCACAATCGCCGGCTGCGAGGCCGCCCCCGAGGGGATATCGACCGTCGAAATCAACTGCCCCGAAACCGGATCGAAGCTGCGCAACGAGCCATCGCTGGAAGCCACGATCAAGCGCCCCCCGGCCATCAGTGGGCCAAAATGCACATAGGCATCACGCCGGGTCCGGTCTTTCTTATACGCCGGCAGATCGACCGCCCAGACGACGCTGCCATCGCGCGCATCAAGGCGCACCAGCTGCGATTCGTCAGAGACCAGAAAGACCGCGTTTCCTATCGGCAGCACCGGGCTGTATGAGCCTTGGTTGGCGCTCCAGATTCGCTGCCCGTCCTTCAGGGCAACGGCGGTGATCCGCCCACTCTGGTTGGCGGCGTAAACGCGTGCCCCGGTGACCACCGGATCGCTGGAAATATCGGTAATGTTCGAGCGCGCGAGGCCGAGACGCGCGCCAGAAACTGCGACGCTCCAGATTCGCAGGCCGTTGCGCATCCGCGCCGAGATTATTTCCCCCGAGGAAAACGGCAGGATGACCGAGCGTCCGGCAATCGCGGGCGAGGCCCCGCCCAGCAACCCGGCATCGGCGCGTGGGCTTTCCTGCTGCCACAGGATGCGGCCATTGCGGGCCTTGATCGCCCAGGCCCGGTTGTCGCGGCTGACCACAAAGACCCGCCCCTTGTAGACCGTTGGCGCGGCCATCACCGGGGCGTCCAGCTTCTGCGTCCAGAGGACCTTGCCGGTATCGGCGCGCATCGCCGTCACACTGCCAAAGCCCGAGGTTGCATAAAGCACGCCCTTGGCATAGGCCAGCCCGCCACCAAAGGCATCGCCCGGTTTGTCGGAGGCCGGGGTCAGGTCGCGCACCCACGCAGCCTCGCCAATGGGTGAGGTTGCCATCACACGATTGGCCGAATCCAGAGTAAAGATCAGCCCGCCGGCAACGACCGGATCCGAAGTCAAACGGCGCCGACGCTCATTTCCGCTGCCGATGCTGACCGACCACAGCCGGGTCAGGTCGCGCCCCAGCGCAATATTGCCGACATCATGGGTCGGGCTGGCGTTCTTATGGGTCCAGCTGGACAGATTGACTGCCTTGGGCAGCCGGATCGGGGCTCGGCGATTGACAACGGGCGGCTGCACCGGCGGAACCTGCGCTCCCTGCCCGGCGCCGTTTGCCCCGGGTTTCGCGTCAGGTGCAGGAACCGCCTGATCCAGCGGCACACGCACATCAAAGCGCTGGCCCTTGAGAATCTCTTCTTTCTTTGCACAGCCCACGACCAGCGCGGTCGCCATCGCCAGAAATATCGCCTGGTTCAGTTTCACTCCGAGCGTTCCTCTGCCTTTGCTTAACCGTTCGACGCGGCGCTGCCGGTTGTCCGCAAACTGCCGCCCATTGCCACAATCAACTGTTGCGCACGTTGAAGCAAGGCTTGTGTTGTTCCCGGCTCATCCAAAATGGTCTTTAAGACTGCAATTGCGGCTTTTTTATCGCCGGTTTCGGCCAGAATCAGCGCCTTTTGCTCCAGTGCCACGGCACGGAACGGGCTGCCCGGCTTGGCCAGTTTCTCAAGCGTAGCCAGACGCGTCGCCTTGTCCTGCCCATTTCCGCGCAAGATGACCGCCTTCAGCATTGCAATCTGCCGATAGATCTGTGGCGTCGACGGATCGCTGGCCACCTTGTCAAGCAAGGCCAGCGCCGCCTTTGGATTGTCGGCTTCGGCGTTGGCAGCAGCGATCAGGAAATCAAGGAAGATCCGGGTTTCGGGATTGGCGGCGGAAATCTGCGAGAACGCCACCACCTGATCCTTGGCCGATTTCGCCGCGATGGCGCGGGTCACGGCATCGCCAAAGCGCTCGGCCGCAGCCTGTTCATTGGCCTTGCGCCACTCGTTCCAGCCAGTGCCGGCGACCAGCAGGATCACCAGTGAGATCGGAATCCAGCCGTATTTGCGAAACAGGGCAAACAACTTGTCGCGGCGCACCTCTTCGGTGACCTCGTCGATAAAGGAATCTGTCTCGCTCAAGTCTGCCTCCGGGGGATGGGCCTCAATCTGTTCCTGTCTTAGCGCAGGCTCAGGCCCGTTGCCAAGGCCAAAGACTCCGGGCCGGGCGCAAACCCGACCCTTGTGTCGGACGTCAAATCACACCGGTTTCGATTTCTGCGCTCCCGTTCCCCGTCGTCCTCTTCACCCGCATCTTCGGCTTGCGCCCAAATTCGGGATATGTGTTACTCAGGCTAGGCCCGGAACGCGCAGGACACCCGATGACCAAGCCCGAAAAAATACTCGATTTCCGTCTGGACGGTGCAATCGGTTCACTGCTGATCTGCCGGGAGGACAAGCGCAACGCAATGAATGACGCGCTTCTGGAGGCGCTGGACAGGTTCTTTGCCGCCCCGCCCCCCGAGTGTCGGGTGGTGGTCCTCAGCGGCAAGGGCCAGCATTTCTGCGCCGGGCTGGACCTGTCCCAGCATGTCAAACGCAACGCCGAAGAGACCCTGCATCATTCCCGGCGCTGGCACAGCGTCATGGAGCGCATCCAGTCGGGCGGCCTGCCGGTGATCTCGGTTTTGCGCGGTGCGGTGATCGGCGGTGGGCTGGAGCTGGCGGCGGCCACCCATGTGCGCATTGCCGAGCCCAGCACCGTGTTTCAACTGCCCGAGGGGCGGCGCGGGATCTTTGTCGGCGGCGGCGCCACGGCGCGAATCGGGAGGATCATCGGCGCCGACCGGATGTGCGAGATGATGTTGACCGGGCGCAAATATTCAGCCCGCGAAGGGCTGGCGCTAGGATTGGCCCATTATGCGGTGAACGCGGATGAGGCGCTGCCGCTGGCTCATACGCTGGCCGCCAAGATTGCCGCCAATGCGCCTTTATCGAACTATCTGATGTTGAATGCCATCGCCCGGATCAACGACATGGCCCAGAGCGACGGCCTGTTTGTCGAAAGTCTGGCCACCGCGCTGGCCCAGTCCACGCCGGATGCCGACGAAGGCCTGCGCGCCTTTCTGGAAAAGCGCCCGCCAAAATTCAGGTAGGCCCTGCCCCGCCAATTGCGTTTCGACAAAATATCAACCATTTGTCAAAACGCTTTATTTCGGCGCCATCCGTATCGCGCCATCCAGACGGATCACTTCGCCGTTCAGCATCGGGTTTTCGACGATATGGCGCGCCATTGCGGCATATTCCGACGGCCTGCCCAGACGCGAGGGGAACGGAACCTGAGCACCGAGGGACTCCTGCACCTCATCGGGCAGGCCGGCCAGCATGGGCGTGGCGAATATCCCCGGCGCAATCGCCATCACCCGAACCCCGGATTTCGCCAGATCGCGGGCCATGGGCAGGGTCATGCCGACAATCCCGCCCTTGGAGGCGGAATAGGCCACCTGCCCGATCTGCCCGTCAAAGGCGGCGACGCTGGCCGTGCTGATAATCACCCCGCGCTCGCCATCCTCGGTCACCGGTTCGCTGGCCACCATTCCGGCCGCGGCGCGGGATGCGCAATGAAAACTGCCGATCAGGTTGATCTTGATCACCCGCTCGAAAAACGCCGGGTCATGCGGGGCCCCGTCGCGGTCCACCGTGCGTGCCGCAACCCCGATGCCCGCACAGTTGACCAGAATACGCTCTTGTCCGTGGGCATCGCGCGCCCGGGCAAACCCCGCCTCGACCGAGGCCACATCACTGACGTCAACCTCGGCGAAACAACCGCCCAGCTCATCCGCGATGGCGCTGCCGCGGGTGGTGTTCAGATCGAACAGGCAAACCCTGACCCCGTTTGCCGCCAGCTCGCGCGCCACGGCCTCGCCAAGGCCCGACGCCCCGCCGGTGATGACCGCACTGATCTCACTGCCCAGTTTCATGTGATGTCCTTTCCTTCAGGTTTTGTGGATGACGTTCTCCCTTTAGCGGAGGGGTTTGAGGCGGGCCAGCAAAACATTGCGCGATCTGCATCCAGCGCCGGGCGGTGTCGCCGCGCAGCTCCAGCGCCGTATCCGCCAGCGCCCGCACCTGCGTCACCACCCGGGCAAAATCGACCGCATCGCCAAGGACTGCGTTCCCGCTTTGTGCGGTGTTCCACTCCCAGACCGCACCCGAAGGGGCGGTCAAGCGCACCTGTGGGGCAGGCTCGGGGGCGCTGAGGCCGCGGTTGGCAAAGCTCCAGCCATAGGTTGCCACCCCCAGATGGGCGATATTCCTGATCCGGTCCTGCTCAAGGCGGGTCTGACCCAGCAGGTCAAAGATTTCCTGCCCGTGGGCCCATGTCTCCATCTGCCGGGCGGTGATACTGGACAGCGCGCTCATCTCGGGGCCGGCCCATTGCACGCGCTGTTTGGGGTCCGCCACCGAATAGGCGTCGGCGAGGGTTTCCGAGGTTTCCCGCCAGCGTTCAAACAGCGCCCGACCTGCAAGCCCGTCCAGCCACGGCTGTTGCGCATCCAGCAATGTCCTGCCCGCCTTCAGCGCCGCCTGGATTGGGGCGAAAAAGGCCTGAAACTGCGCGCCCCCCTTCAGGGTCTCCAGCGCGCCGACGTCAAACATCAGAAGATGCCCCAGAACGTCGTTGATGCGCCAGCCCTTGAACTGGGTGACGGCGTCGAACCCCTCTTCGCAAAGGGGCTCGAGAATGACGGCAAGGCTTCTGGCCTCTTGCCGATAATCTTCGGCCTGTTGCATGGGTGGCTCTCCTTTCTCATGCCGGTCTCATGCCGGTTTCTCATGCCCGCGCTCATGGGGCCGGGCGACGGATGGGCGCGTTCAGCCCTCGGGGTCTATTTCAACCAAAAGGTCGCCGGTGCGAACCTGCCCACCGACACCCTCGTGAACATGGCTCACGCGGCCAGCGATGGGGGCGCATAACGGGTGCTGCATCTTCATCGCTTCCAACACCAGAAGGCGCACCCCAGCTTCAAGGCGCTGCCCGCGGGTCACGCAAATTTCCGCAAGAGTGCCATGCATCGGCGCCAGAACCCGACCTCCTGCGGCCTGTTTTCGGCTGGCCTCGGGCGCGGCACCGCAGACAAACACCCGATCCCGCTGGGGCGTGACCAGCGTCAGACGCGTCGCCCTGTCCAAAGGCGGGCAAGGCCGGTCGATCTCGACATGCGTCACCGTCACCCGAAGGCCATCGACCCGATAGACGGGCGCCCCTTCGCCGTCACTGCGCCAAAGCGAATAAGACCTGCCGTCGTGCCGGATGAGCACCGCGCGCGCGCCCTCATCGCGGATATCCAGCGCAAAGCAGGTGCCGCTGCCCTCTTCTTTCAGCTCGATCCGTGTACACAACGCCCCCGGGCTACCCCAACCCAACAGCTCCGGCGAGACCGAGACCGCCTGTTCCGCCGCCCGCGCCTGCCGATCCCAGTAAAGCAGCGCAGCTGCCAGAGCCACCTCGGCGGGGTCGATCCTCTGAGCCCGATCCAGCAGATCTGGATGCCGACGCTCGACCAACCGGGTTGACATGTGTCCGGCGACAAACTCGGGCAAAGACAACACGTCACGCAAATAGCTGCGGTTGCTGATCGGGCCGCACAAAACCAGCGCCTCAAGGGCCCGAATCAGTCGCTGCCGGGCCAGCTCGCGGGTGTCGCCGTGGCTGATCAGCTTGCCCAGAAGTGGATCGAAATAGGGCAGCACCTCCTGCCCTTCGTGCAACCCCGCATCCACCCTGAGACCGGGGCCCTCAGGGGCGCGCCAGCGCGTGATCTGCCCGCTCGCGGGGCGAAAATCGGCGGCAGGATTCTCGGCATAGAGCCGCGCCTGAATCGCGTGCCCACGCAGGTAAATATCCTGTTGCGTCAAGCCAAGGGGGCGACCCGCAGCAAGCCGGAATTGCAGCGCCACAAGGTCGAGCCCGGTGATCGCCTCGGTCACCGGGTGCTCAACCTGAAGGCGAGGGTTCATTTCGAGAAAATAAAAATCGCCACTGTCCTCAAGCAGGAATTCGACTGTGCCGACCCCCTCGCACCCAACCGCGCGCGCCACGGTCAGGGCCGCCTCTGCCAACGCCTCTTGCAGGGCCGGAGACACCCCCGGGGGTGGGCTTTCCTCGATCAATTTCTGCTGCCGCCGTTGTATCGAACAGTCGCGTACACCCAGATGGACCATCCGGCCCTGACGGTCGGCGACGATCTGCACCTCGACGTGACGCGCCTGTTCAAGCGCCCGCTCGATGATCATACGGGTGTCCCCGAACGCGGCCCGGGCCTCGGCGCGCGCGTCCCTCAGCGCTCCGGCAAAATCCACAGCCTCGGCAACCCGGCGCATTCCGCGCCCGCCGCCGCCAAGCGCCGCCTTGATCATCACCGGATAGCCGATCCGCGCCGCCACCCGCGCCAGATGGGCCGGCGTCTGTTTCTGCCCGTCGTAACCCGGAATCAGGGGCACCCCCGCCTTGGCCACCCGGCGTCGCGCCGCGGCCTTGTCCGCCATCAGCTCCAGCGCCGCCGGGGACGGGCCGACAAAGACCAGACCGGCGGCCTGAACCGCACGGCAAAACGCGGCACGTTCCGACAGGAAACCATAGCCGGGGTGAACCGCCTCAGCCCCGCTCTGACGCGCCGCCTGCAGAAGGGCCGCGACAGAGAGATAGCTGTCCTCAACTGGTCCGGCACCGATCCGCACCGCCCGATCCGCCCGGGCGACATGCGCAGCCTCGCCCGCCGCTCCGACCTCGGCATCGGTATAAACGCCAATCACCTGCAGTCCCATCCGCCGCGCTGTCGCCATAATCCTGACGGCAATTTCGCCACGATTGGCCACCAGAACCGACCCAAACGGGGTTACCTCGGCGCCGCTCATGGCCGCACCACGCCAAAACTGTTGGGATTAAGGCGCCGCGCCCGCGCTTCGCGGCAAGTCTCAAGACAAAAGGCAATCACCCGGCGGCTGTCCCGAGGGTCGATCATGCCGTGGTCCAGCAGCCGCCCCGAGGTAAAAAAGGCGTCCGACTGGGCGTCGAAATGGGCCGTGATCCGCGCCCGCTCGGTGGCCATCCTGTCGGGGTCCAGCCGGGTCCCCTTGCGCCGGGCGGCATTCCGAGCCACCTGCTCCATGGTCAGCGCCGCCTGCTCGCCGCCCATGACCCCGGTGCGCGCATTGGGCCATGTGAACAGGAAATCGGGACGAAAGGCGAGACCGCACATGCCATAGTTGCCAGCGCCAAAGCTGGCCCCGATATAAAGCGCAATCTTGCTCACGCGGATATTCGTAACCGCCTGAATCATCTTGGCACCGTGCTTGATCATTCCGGCGCGCTCGGACTGCAGACCAACCATATAGCCGGTGGTGTTGTTCAGAAACACAACCGGCGTGCCCGCCTGATCCATCAGTTGCAGGAATTGCGTTGCCTTGGCGGCCCCGTCGGGATCCAGAGGGCCGTTATTGGCCACGATACCGATGGCATGACCCGAAAGGCGCGCCTGCAAACACAGGGTTGCCGGGCCGTAATCGGCCTTGAACGCCTGCAAATGGCCGTCATCGACCAGCCGCGCGGCAACCTCGCGGGCATCATAGGAGCGGCGCGTATCGCAGGGCACCACGCCAGCCAGATCGGCCGCGTCGAGTCCGGGCGCGGGCGCGCCGCTGACGCGGGGCAAATCAAGGCCCCGGTTCCAGTCCAGCCCGCCAACGACCTGACGCGCGATCCGCAGCGCGTCGGCGTCGTCCTCGGCCAGATAATCCACTAGCCCCGTTGTTTCTGCGTGCATCTCGGCACCACCAAGGGCCTGATCCTCGGCCTTTTCGCCGGTGGCCGCATAGACCAGCGCCGCTCCCGCCAGCATCGCCATGCCGTTGCCCCGGACCCCGATCACATAATCGCTGAGGCCCGGCTGATAGGCCCCGCCCGCGGTTGCGGCGCCATGCAGAACGGTGATCACCGGAATCCCCGCCGCCGAGAGGCGTGCAAGCCCGGCAAACATGCCCCCTCCATGCGCCCAAAGCTCGGCCGTATAAGCCATGAGATTTGCCCCCGCGCTCTCGACGCAATGCACGAACGGCAGCTTTTGACGCTCGGCCACGGCCAGTGCGGCCAGCGCCTTTTCAACCGATTTGGCGGTGCTGGCACCGGCATTGATGCCGGAATCATCGACAAAGACCAGACAGCGCACCCCCGAGACAAAGCCGATTCCGGTCAACATGCTTGCCCCGGGAATACTGGTCGCAGGCTCGGGGTCGTCCACCAGATAGCCGGCCATGTTGAACAGCTCCAGAAACGGCATCCCCGGATCGATCAGCGCCGAAAGGCGCTCACGCGGGGACAGTTGGCCGCGACGATCAAAGACCGGGCGGCGTTGTTCCGAACGCTGGGCAGCGCGCGCTTCTAGCGCCCGCATCTTGTCCACAAGCGCCAGCATGTCGCGGCGATTGTTCTGAAACTCGGGCGATTTCCGATTGATCTGGCTGTTGAACGGCATCAGCATTGGCCCTTTTCCGGAAACCCCACCGGCAGCTCGATCTCGCCAGCCAAGAGCAGCCCTGCATAGCCCTTGCCCTGCGGGTCATTGCGCAGACTGCTGGTGCCGCCACCCTCCAGAACCCGCGACAGTAGAATGTTCATGGCGTTGATACCCGGCAGGTGATAGCGCCGGATCTCGGCGTCATCGGCCAGAAAATGACCAAAGGTCCGGCGCAAAAAAGCAGTATCGAGCGCCGCCCATATCCACGGCAAAAAGGTGGGGTCGCGGGCAATCAAGCCGATATTGACGCTGTCGCCCTTGTCCCCGCTGCGCCCCCAAGCCAGCCGAACAAGGGGGACCCGATGGCGCTGCGACACCGCCGGCGGCGCGGGTGGCGCGGGCGTTGGCCGAACGGGCGCAGCGGTCGTCTCGCCTTGGGTCGGGGGCCGAAACGGAATTTCGCCCGCGTCCACATGCACCTTGATTGCAAGCTTGTGCTTTGGCGTCAGAAACGAAAAAAGCGCCAGCACCGGCGACGGGCGGGGGCGGGTTCCGGCGAAACCCGAAAGGCCGGGCGGCGCTGCCAGACCCAGCCCGGTTGCCTCGCGGAGGAGGGTCTCAATTCCCTCTTTCTCGGGGTGGCGCGCGGCCAGCTTCAGGACCACCTCGCGCGCCTCATCGCCCCCCTTGGCAAACGCGCCAAACTGGGATTGCGTGCCCAGCACCTCCAGACTTACATGGCTAAAATCGACCAGACCCTGACGCGCCAGCGACGCCCGGGCGCGCTGCAGGGCAGCCTTGGCAAAAGTTCGCGCTCGGGCCGCAGCCTGTGGCGCATAATAGGTGAAAAACTGCCCGCCACGATAGCCATCCTGCCATGTCAGACAGGTCTTGAGGCTGCCCGGCACCGAGACACCCCGCGCGCCTTTGACGTGAACCCGATCCTTGCCGATATCCGTGATCGTCACCTCGGTCAAATCGCAAACCACATCGGGCAGGACATAGGCCGCCGGGTCTCCGATCTCGTAAACCATCTGCTCGGCCACCGTCGCGCGACTGACCAGTCCAGCGCTGCCCGTGGGCTTGGTCAGATCGAAACTGCCGTCCGCGAAAATCTCGGCAATAGGATAGCCCATATCGGCGTAAAACGCGGGCTCGGGCCGCCAGTCGGTAAAGTTGCCGCCGGTGGCTTGGGTGCCGCACTCCAGAATATGCCCGGCCAGAGCACCACCGGCCAGCTGGTCCAGATCCTCGGGGCGCCAGCCAAACTGATGCGCCGCCGCCGCCAGCGTCACCGCGCTATCCACCGAGCGCCCGGTGACCACGATATCGGCCCCCGCATCCAGCGCCGCCTTGATCGGGAACGCCCCAAGATAGGCGTTGATGCTGACAATCCGCCGCGGATCGGGGAACGCCGCGCCCGAGAACATCTCAGACGGTGCGCAGCGTCGGATCTCGTCGACCTGCCCCATCAGGTCGTCCCCCGTGACCGTGGCCACCCGAAGGTCCAGCCCTGCGGCCGCGATCCGCGCGCGCAGCGCCGCCGCGCAGGCCACAGGGTTCACGCCCCCCGCGTTGCTGAGAATGCGCACACCCTGCCGGGAAATCTCGCCAAGGTTCTGGGCCGTCATCGCGCCGGTCAGAAAATCGGTGGCATAACCCGCCGCCGGGTCCCGCGCCCGGGCCCGCGCCAGAATCGCCATGGTGATCTCGGCAAGGTAATCATAGACGATAAAATCAAGGCCGCCCGCCTGCAGCAGCTGCGCCGTGGCCAGCGCAGCATCCCCCCAAAAGCCGCTGGCACCGCCGATCCTGAGGGGTCGTCTGCCAAGGGTCTTTCCGCTGCTGCCTTGTGCCATGTTCCCGTCGCTGTTCAGACTCTTCTGCGCCCCAGAAGACGCCAAAGAGCACTGAAAAGCAACGGCCAAGACCAGCACGGTACGTAACGAAACCGCAGGTCAGAGGGGCCGGCGCCGGACCTGTGGCGTCACGACCATTTGCCAAAACGTGTTATTGCAGCGCCAACACCCGCTTTAGCGCCGCGGCCAGCGTCGCCTTTTCCTCATCCAGCGCCGCCACGCGCGCACGCTGGGCGTCCACGACATCGGCTGGCGCCCGCGAGAGGAATTTTTCGTTGGAGAGCTTGGCATTCAGCCCCGCCATTTCCTTGTTCAGCTTGTCCAGCGCCTTTTTCAGGCGCGCCTGTTCTGCGGCAATGTCGATCACTCCGGCCAAGGGCAGGCAGACCGTGCCCCCCTCCAGCGCAATCGTCACCGCCCCCTTGGGGGGCACGTTGGCGCCGCGCACATCCTGCAAACGGGCCAGCCGCCGGATCATCGCCAGATTCTCGGCCAGCGCCGCCTGCCCCGCCGCGTCCAGATCAAGGAGGATCATGTCAATTTTCGCCCCCGCCGGAACGTGCATCTCCGCCCGCACCGAGCGCACCTTTTCAATCAGCGAAATGACCCAATTCATCTCTTGGTCGGCCTGTGCATCTACCAGATCGGCAGCGCAATAGACGGGCCAATCGGCGTGAACCAGCAGTTTTTCGCGCGGTGCAATATCGCCCCACAGCTGCTCGGTGATAAACGGCATGATCGGATGCAACAGGATCAGGCATTGGTCGATCGCCCAAGCCATCGTGGCGCGGGTTTCGGTTTTCGCGGCCTCGTCCTCGCCCTGAAACAGGGGCTTGGCCAGCTCAACATACCAGTCACAAACCTTGCCCCAGACATGGGCGTAAAGCGCGCTTGCCGCATCATTGAAACGGTATTGGTCAAGCGCGCCATCCACCGCCTCGCGCAGCCGCGCGGTTTCACCGATGATCCATTTATTCACCGTCTGGCGGGCCGACTTGGGGTCAAACGCGGGATCGGGGCGACAGTCATTCATCTCGGCAAACCGCGCCGCATTCCACAGCTTGGTGCCAAAGTTGCGATAGCCCTCGATCCGGGCCATGTCGATCTTGAGAACCCCGCCAAGCGAGGCCATCGCCGCATTGGTGAACCTCAGCGCGTCAGCCCCGTATTCATCAATGATTTCAAGCGGATCAATCACATTTCCGGTTGATTTCGACATCTTCTTGCCCTTGGCGTCGCGCACCAGACCATGCAGATAAACGTCGTGAAACGGGATCTCGCCAACAACGGCAAGCTGCATCATCATCATCCGCGCAACCCAGAAAAACAGGATGTCCTGTCCGGTGATCAGAACCGAGGTCGGAAAGTATTTTTCCAGCTCCGGCGTCTCATCGGGCCAACCAAGCGTGCCGATGGGCCAAAGACCGGACGAGAACCAGGTGTCCAGCACGTCGGGGTCGCGCCATACCGGATAAACAAGTGAACCTGCGTTCTGGGTGTTGGAGTATTCCGCAAAACCAGAAACCAATCGATCAAGAGCTTCTTCTTTTGAAGACACTTCAATGACTTTCAGGCTATTAAACGGCCAAGGCCTTCCGCTAAGATCGGATTCAAACTGTTTTGCAGCCGCTTCAAAACCAGCGCCGCAACGATACACCTCTCCCGCTTGAACTGTTCCGTCAGGCATAAGCATTCCGCCGAGAGAAATATTATCGAAATCTCCTGCAGCAACAGGGTCGAGGTTCCTGAAAACATTTAGCCCATACCAAACCGGGATCTGATGCCCCCACCACAGTTGGCGACTGATGCACCACGGCTCGATATTTTCCAGCCAATGATAATAGACCTTCTCGCCGCTCTCGGGCAAAATCTTGACCCGTCCCTCACGCACCGCATCAAGCGCGGGTTTGACGATCTCGGCGGTATCAACGAACCACTGATCCGTCAGCATCGGCTCGATCACCACTTTCGAGCGGTCGCCAAAGGGCTGCATGATCGGCTTGTCCTCGACCAGCGGCACGGCGTTGCCATCGTCATCGGTCACCATCACCGCCAGCCCCTCGTCGGTGATCTGCCGGATAACCCGTTCGCGCGCGTCAAACCGGTCAAGGCCGCGCAGATCGTCGGGAACAAGGTTGATCGCATCGGCCTCAGCCTCGGTCAGGCGGCGCTCACCCCGGGCCACTGCCATCGCCACTGTCGCCGCCTCAGCGTAAGGCGCTCCATCGTCGCGCATCGCCCCCCTGGCATCCAACAGCCGATACATCGGAATACCTGCACGCCGCGCCACCTGATAGTCGTTGAAATCATGCGCGCCGGTGATCTTGACCGCGCCCGAGCCGAATTCGGGGTCGGGATATTCATCGGTGATGATCGGGATCAGGCGGCGGTGCTCCTTTGGCCCCACCGGAATTTCACAGAGTTTGCCGACAATGGGCGCATAGCGTTCATCGCTGGGATGTACCGCAACCGCCCCGTCGCCCAGCATGGTTTCGGGCCGGGTCGTGGCAATCGAGATATAGTCCCGCGTCTCACGCAGCGTGACGTTGCCATCCTCGTCTTTTTCCACATATTCATAGGTCTCGCCACCGGCAAGCGGGTATTTGAAATGCCACATATGGCCAGCAACTTCGATATTCTCGACCTCAAGATCTGAAATCGCCGTTTCAAAATGCGGGTCCCAGTTGACCAGCCGCTTGCCCCGATAGATCAGCCCCTTGTCATAAAGCTCGACAAAAACCTTGGTGACAGCCTCGGGAAAATTGCCCGACATGGTAAAGGCGTTGCGCTCCCAATCACAGCTCGCCCCGAGGCGCTTGAGCTGGTTAATAATCGTATCGCCGGATTTTTCCTTCCACTCCCAGACCTTTTCCAGGAATGCCGCGCGCCCCATATCGGTGCGCTTTTGGCCCTCTTTGGCCAGTTCCCGCTCAACCACCATCTGCGTGGCGATCCCGGCATGATCCTGCCCCGGCTGCCACAGCGTGTCATAACCCTGCATCCGCTTCCAACGGATCAGAATGTCCTGCAGCGTGTTGTTGAACGCATGCCCCATATGCAGGCTGCCGGTCACATTGGGCGGCGGGATCATGATCGAGTAGGTTTCCGCGCGCGACGCATTGGCCCCCGCACGAAAGGCCCCGGCGGCCTCCCATTTGGCGAAAATCGCCGCTTCGGATCTGGCGGCGTCAAAATTCTTTTCCATCGGCATCAGAGGCAGTCCCGCTTGTCAAAAAACACGTTGCCGCGCTGTTTACCCCGCGCGCCCCCCAAGGGAAAGAGGGGGCGGTGGATTCTTCTTTGGGAAAATACTCATTTGCGCAACAGCGGCGCCATCGGTGACAGCCGACGGCGGGTCACCCGGTCGAGAACCGATCCCTGAAATAGCTCATCATGGTCTCGAACGCCTCATCGCTCCAGTCCAACGTCAACAGCGAGTGGCCCTTGCCGGGGATGGTTTTTGTGATCACATTATTGCCGAACGCCGCCTTCAGCGCCTCCATTTTTGCGGCCCGACACATGAAATCCCCGTCGTACCGCATGGCAAGACCCGGGCCGGTCTGGCTCATGCCTGCATTGGCTGCGGCAATTTCCGCGTCGCTCATCTGCAGGGCGGTGTTGTCAAAAACCGGCAAGGACGGCTGACTAGCAACCCCAGCCACGACCCCGTCTTCGGCCATCAACGCCAGGGCAAAACCACCCGTCAGGCACATTCCAACGCTGCCGATGCGGCTGTGGCGACTGCGTCTCTGGACCTCGTGACAGAGCGCGCGCAGCCAGTTGACGATCGGGCTTGCCTTGTTTTTCGCAAACAGATGATACTCGCGCCGCAGACAAAACAGTCGCGCGATATTGCCAGCAAAACTGACCCTGCCAAGCGGTCCAAAAAGATGTGGCAGATAAACCGAAAATCCGGCATCGACAATCTTTCCGGCCAGATCCAGCGTCTGCGGCCCAATCCCCGGAAGCTCCTGAATAACGAGAATGGGCGGACCCTCGCCACGAAAATAAACCGGATGCGTCACCCGCTTGCCGGCCGCAAGCGGCCCATCAAAGTCAAAGCTCTGAAACCCGTCCATCGTCATTTTCCCGCGCTCTCACCGGCCCCGGCCCGAACCTTGCCCCGGATTTGCAAGGATTTGACGAAAATGCCAGCAAAAAATTCATGGCGGTGGCGAAAAATTGATTTGCCTGCCGCCCCGATCCCCCCCATCTGATGAACATGACCCGCACGCCAATCAAACATGTCGTCATCATGGACGGCACCCTCAGCACCCTCAGCCCCCAGATGGAGACCAACGCCGGGCTGACCTACAAGCTGCTGTGCGGCATGGCCCATTCCGCCACCTTTTCGCTGCTTTATGAGGAAGGCATCCAGTGGTGCCGTCTCGGCAGCCTGATCGACATCGCCGCGGGGCGCGGGATCACGGCGCAAATCCAGCGGGCCTATGGCTTTATCGCGTCGCGTTATCATCCCGGAGACCAGATCTACCTGTTCGGCTTTTCCCGCGGCGCCTACGCGGTGCGCTCATTGGCCGGCGTGATCGACCAGATCGGCCTGTTGCGGCGGGAACATGCTACCGTCAGCAATATCAGGCAGGTGTTCCGCTATTACCGGGCCTCCAATCGCAGCGACACCATGCGGGCGTTCTCGCGCCGCTATTGCTGTCAGGACACGCGCATCCAGATGGTCGGCGTTTGGGATACAGTCAAGGCGCTGGGCATCCAGTATCCGGTTCTCTGGCGTCTGGCACCGCAGCCGGTGGATTTTCACAACGAGGCCTTGGGGCAGACCACTCGCAACGGCTTTCAGGCGCTGGCGCTGGACGAAACCCGCAATGCCTTTGCGCCGGTCCTCTGGCGCAGCAACAAAAACTGGCACGGGCGGCTCGAACAGGCATGGTTTCGCGGCGCCCATGCCGATGTCGGCGGCCATCTTGGCAAGTTTCAGGCCGCCAGACCGCTGTCAAACATCCCGCTCGTCTGGATGCTGGAACGGGCCGAAGAGTGCGGCCTGCCCCTGCCCAACGGCTGGCGCGCGCGCTTTCCCACCGACCCAACCGCCCCCGCCCACGGCAGCACCCGCGGGATTGCCAAGTTCTTTCTGTCCCGCCGACGCCGCAAACCCCTGCAGGACCCCTCGGAATATATCCACCCCAGCGTGTTCATTGCCCGCGGAGAGACCCCGCCCAAACAGCAGATGCAACCGGTGGGCGCGGAATTGACGACGCTTTGACGCCACGCTGCATTTTTTGCTTTTGCCCCTCGGGTGATTGGGTAATGTGACCCTTGGGGGGAACCCGATGAGCAGAAAAATAATGATACAGGGTGTCGGCTCGAATGTCGGCAAGTCGCTGCTTGTTGCAGGGCTGTGCCGGGCGTTCTGGCGCCGCGGGCTGACAGTCTCGCCGTTCAAGCCGCAAAACATGTCCAACAACGCCGCCGTTACCATTGATGGCGGCGAAATCGGGCGCGCGCAGGCCCTGCAGGCGATGGCAGCAAAGGTCGAGGCCCATTCGGACCTGAACCCCGTCCTCCTGAAACCACAGAGCGAGGTCGGCGCGGCGGTCATCCTTCAGGGAAAATATCTGGATTCGGTCCGGGCGCGGGATTACGCGCGCTTCAAACCGCAGTTGATGACCGCCATTCTGGACAGTTTCCACCGGGTCGAGCGGGCCAGCGATCTGGTCCTGATCGAGGGTGCCGGCAGCCCCGCCGAGACCAATCTGCGCGCCGGGGACATCGCCAATATGGGCTTTGCCGAGGCGGTCAACGCGCCGGTTCTGCTGGTCGGAGATATCGACCGCGGCGGCGTCATTGCCCAACTCGTCGGCACCAGAACCGTTCTGGCCAAACCCGACCGGGATCGAATAAAAGGGTTTATCATCAACAAGTTCCGGGGTGACCTTGCGATTTTTTCACCGGCGCTGGACGACATCGTTTCGCGCACCGGCTGGCACGCCATCGGGGTGATGCCGTGGTTTGGTGCGGCGCGAAAGCTGCCGTCCGAGGACGCGCAGGACATTCGCAGCAAAACCGGCGACGGGCGGTTCCGGATCGCCGTACCCCGGTTGTCGCGGATCGCCAATTTCGACGATCTCGATCCACTCAGCCAGGAACCGGGAGTCACCGTCGAGATGATCGAGCCCGGCGACCCCCTGCCCGCGGGGGCCGATCTGGTGCTGATTCCCGGCACCAAATCGACGATTGCGGATCTCGCCTTTTTCCGCGCCGAGGGCTGGGACATTGATCTGGCGGCACATATCAGGCGCGGCGGGCATGTTCTGGGCATCTGCGGCGGCTATCAGATGCTGGGGCGCGAGGTCATCGACAGCGACGGGCTAGACGGGCAGCCGGCACGGGTGGATGGCTTGGGCCATCTCGACATCGTGACCCGCATGACGGCCGAGAAAAGCCTGGCCAACGTCAAGGCGGAGTACCTGCAAAACGGTCTGGTGCTGGACGGTTACGAAATTCATATCGGGACCACGACCGGGCCGGATTGCACACGAGGATGGCTGTCGGTGAATGACCGAATCGAGGGGGCACAATCGCGTGACGGCCGGGTTCAGGGCAGCTATCTTCACGGGCTATTTGCCTCGAACCGTTTTCGGCAGGCCTATCTGCAGGCGCTGGGGGCTGAAACCTCGGGGTTTGACTATCAGCGTGAGGTCGAAACAACGTTGGAGGCACTTGCCGACACGGTCGAACGCAACCTCGATCTGGATCTGGTGCTGCGTCTGGCGGAGTAATGCGGCCCGACAATTGTCGAGATATTCCCGTCGCCAGAAGCGGCGTCCTATTCGAACTCGCGGCTGGCGATGGCCCGCTGAATTTCACGACGCACCAATTTGCGAACGTTGCGGGTGATCCGGTCCCCCAACTCACCCTGTAACTCTTCGCGCACCATTTGCGAGATCAGGTCGCGCAGGGTGTCCTCGTCCAGAATCGACTCTTCCTCTTCGGCGAAATTGATGGTCGAGGTTTCCTCATCCTGACTCTGATATCCGGGACCCGAGATCACGGGCTCGGCAACGGGTTCAACCGGCTCGGGCGGGCGCTGGTTGATCGACCCGGAGGTCGGCCCAAAAGGCGACCGGACGGGGCCACGCACATCATCGCTGCGCTGCGGCGCGGCGGATTGCGGATCAGGAGTGGGTTCAAATGCCGCCCCGAAAGGTGCGTCAATGCTGGCGCCATCCCCGGCCTCGGCAGGTCCGGTCGAGGGCATCGGAGCCACCTCGGCCATGGCACGCTTGGCGCGATCAAACAGCGTATCGTCGGGCGCATAATCAAACGGGCGTGGGTGCCGTGGCGCGGGTTCAGACTCGGGTTCTGATGCGGGAGTCGCAGCCGCGACCCCGTCGGGCGCTGAGGGGGTTTCACGCACAGGGGTCTCGGGCGCCGGATCAATGCGAGGCTCGGACGCAAATGCAGGTTTGGGTTCCGCTGCGGTGTCCTGCACAGATTCCTGTGTGACAGTCCCGCTCAGGGCAGGAGCGTCGCTCATGGGGTTGGGTTCGGCTCGCAGGTCGGGTGCGGGCTCGGAGATTACCACCCGCGGCGCCGGGGTCGTTTGCTCTGTCGGCTCTGCAACCGGTTCGGCGCGCAACTCGGGGGTCGGGTCGGCAACCGGCAGCGGCTCGACCGGGCGCAGATGCGGGCGTTGCGGGCGATTGGCCTCAGAACCCGTGTGCGGGCGGGTCGGAATATCTGCGGGGTCCGGGCTGGCCACGCGCAGTGCGGCGGTCAGAACCAGCTTTTGCTCTTCACCACGCCGCGCCGCGGCCGCGGCCTGATGGCGAAAGGACATCCCGGTTTCAGGCGTCGAGAAGGCGGGAGAGGCTGCCCCCCCGGTCGTATCACGGCCATCCTCGGGCGCGTCCTTGCGAAGACGCATGGTGCCATCGGTGATCATGGGGTCGGATCGGGCATCGGCTCCATCGGGCTGCTGAGATTCTTCGGCGCGGAGGCCGCCCATCTGTTCCGTACCGGTCTGGCCCGCACCGCCCTGCCCGGCATCGCTCGACTCGGGGTTGCTGCCCTTGGCCTCTTCCGAAACCAGCCGCCGGATCGACGACAGGACATCCTCGACATCCATTGATGAAACGGGATCAGACATGATGCTCCTCCTCAATTTTTCCCACGAGTGTAGCTTGCCCGACCACATCACACAACCGTTTGATGTGCAGTTTATTTCTTGCCAGCGCGTTTGAATATCCGCTTCAGCAGCTTGGCGCGGGCACTCAGGCGCGGGGCGCCGGCGACTTTTTTGTAATGCACACCGGGATCATAAGGCTTTACCCCCAGCCGCAGGTGGCGCACGGTCAGCAGGCCCATGGCCGCCAAAACCCCGTAGGTTGAGACGTATTCGTCATGCCGGGCAACCGACAGGTTGGTTTGCGCCTTCAAGAGCGCGCTTTCGGCATTCAGCACATCCAGCGTCGTGCGCGCACCCAGATCAGCCTCTTCGCGGATCCCCTGCAGGGCCACGCGTGAGGCCCGCACCTCTTTTTTGCGCGCAACAATCGTCGCCTTGGCAATCTTCAACTGCGCCCAGACCCGGTTCAGTTGCTGCACCACCAGCTGCGCGGCGCGCTCGACATCAGCGCGGGATTTGTCGCGCAGCTCCTGTGCGCGGCGGTAGGCGGCGCTGAGCGCGCCACCCTGATAAAGCGGCACGGCCCCGGTGATGGACAGGTTGACCGTATCGCCGCTGGAGGAATTGGCGTTGATTCCAACCGCTCCGCCCAGCGAAAATTTTGGCTTCATCGCGGCCTCGGCCCGGGCAACGTTGAGGTCGGCGATCCGCGACAGAATTCGCGCCCGCGCAATCGACGGATGGGTTCGCAGGGCAATGGATTTGGCCGCCGCCAGCGTGGCGGGAAGGGCCGGCAGCGGTGGCGGCGTGCGCAGGACGCCTGGGTATTTTCCGGTCGCCACGTGATAGGCCTCGCGCGAAATTTCAAGCTGGCCCTGACGCAGGGCGACGTTGCTTTGCGCCAGCGCCAGCGAGGCCTCGACCTGACTGACATCGGTGCGCCGCACCTCGCCGACGTCAAATCGCTCGCGGGTCGCGCGCACCTGCCGGGCCAGAACCGTGCGGTTGCTTTCGGCCAGTTTCAGGTTCTTTGCGTCGCGGCGCATGTCCATATAGGCGGTGACTGCGGCCAGCAGGACCGATTGCTCGGTATCCGTCAGATTGCGGCGGTTGACCAAAACGTTCTGGTGCGCAACCTCCTGTCCCAGCTGACCCGCGCCGCCATCCCACAGGGTCAGCTTGAGGCTGAGCGCAAGGCTTGCGGTTCGGGTGGTCGAATTAAAATTCAGCAACCGCGTGGCACCGACCGAAGCCGAGGCATTGAGGGCGGGACGCTGGGCAGCAACGGCCTGTGCGACACCCTCATCGGTGGCCTGCAACGCCGCGCGCTGCGCCTTCAGTTGAAAGCTGTTTTTATAGGCGTCGATCAGGGCATCGGTCAGGCTCTGAGCGCGGGCGGTCAGAGGCGCGGCCAAACACAGGACAAGCACCCCAGCGGCCAGTGGATTAATGCGTCTCGTCACGGTTTGATCTCCCCCCAATGTCTCCCCCCAATGGCGCACGCAAGATACGCCGGGGCAGCTTTCATGGCCCTTCAGTGTCGCCCGTTTGGTTGTCGCCGATCCACACCGGACCTCTGCGCGTCTGCCGGTGCGGCACGGCTACAGGACAAAGTCCAACTCGCGCGCGAATCCGGGCAGGGCCGGTGCGGTGCAATCAAAAACCGTTCGCCAGCTGACCCCGGCCTCGGTTTTCACCCCAAATCGGCAATGTCCAGCGCCTTTGCCGGCAAAAATGGCGACCAGACGGCCACCGTCTTTCAGTTGTGCGAGCAAGGTATCGGGAACGATCTCGACGCTGCCTTCCAGAATCAGGGCATCATAGGGCCCATGCTGCGGCGCGCCGGCGGACAGCGGCGCCTGCATGACCACCGCGTTATCAACGGATTCGACAGCAAGAGCCTCTTCCGCGTCACGCACCAGGGTTTCGTCCTCTTCCACGGCAACCACCGCCTCGGCCATGCGCGCAATCACGGCGCTGGAATAACCAAGACCGCAGCCCAGATCCAGCACCAGATCCTGCGGGCCGACATCCAGCACGTCCAGCATCTTGGCAAATATCCGCGGGTCCAGCAGAAACCTCCCACGCCCCAGATCCAGATGCTCGCCGGTGTAAGCGACGGCTTTCAGCCCGTCTGGCACAAAGACCTCACGGCGGATGGCCAGCATGGCCTCGATCACCGGGTATTTGGTGACATCGGACGGGCGGATCTGGTGATCAACCATTGCAGTACGAAGGGAGGAATAATCTGTCATGATTCTGCTCGAGACTCGGGAAAACCCAGTTGGCGAATTCTTGCCACATATTGACAGCCTCCGCAACTGACCTTGGGCGAATCCCAGACCCTCAAAGGGTGTTTTTTTACCGCACACGCAGGTCCAGACAAGGCTTGGCGCCAGAGACGTCGGGTCACCGCCCATCCCGGATTGTTGCGTTTTTACAACAGGAAAAGAATTTTCAAAAAACCCGACGCGAGCACAAAGACGACTCAGGACAACGGGTATGAAACCGCAGCAGGTGTGAACCCTATCAAATCCAGGAGTGAAAAAATGCAACGTAAAATCGCAATTCTCTCCGCCCTTCCTTTCTGCCTCCTGCCGCTTGCGGCATTTGCTCAAGGACCGTCGGTGAATGTTGGTATCGATGTGACCTCAAACTATGTTGACGAGGGCGTAACCGCCTCGGCCAACAAGGCGGCCGTCCAGCCCCATATCGAGCTGACGCAGGGGATTTTCTATGGTGGCCTGTGGTTCTCGAACATCGTCTCGGGGACCGATACGCTGGAAAGCGACGTCTATTTCGGGATGCGCGGGGATCTGCCCGGCTCCAGCGGGTTGTCCTATGACCTGCTTTACACGCGCGTCTATTTTAACGCGACCGGGGATCAGGGGGGCTCGCTTGAGACCAACCTCTCGTACGCCCCCTCGGATGCCTTCTCGATCGGGGCGACCTACAAGCACGATCTGCCCGGCACCGCGTCGGGAGGAGAGGTCAACTTTGAGTATTCGCTGCCCAACGGCTTTGGTCTGTCTGGGGAAATCGGCCACGCTTTTGCCGCGGGCTCACCGACCTATGGCAGCATCGCCGTCAGCAAGGACATCTCCGACAAGGCCTCGGTCGAGGTCGCCTATCACGATACGACGACCACCACACCGCTTTATACGTTGACCCTGTCCTGGGCGACAGACCTGAACGGGATCTTTGAAAAATGACCTTGAAATCGGCGCTGCAACAGCTTTGCAGACCGACGTCACGCAAATGAAAACCGCTGATCAAAGGGGGCTGCGCTGCCGGCCCCCTTTTCATGTCTTTGCCATGTAACTGTGGCCGAAACCAGCCGGGGTCATAAACAACCAATGCCAACGCCAGTGTCGCGGCCGCATTCCATGAAGGTCCCCCGCCGCCCGCCGTTCAGCCACCAAGCGACAGGGCGACAAAGCGCGGCTCACCCGCACGCTGCACCAACAGCAGGATGGATTTGCGGCCAGCCGAGCGCGCACTGTTCAGCCGCGAGGTCAGTTGCGCCACACTTGCCACCTTTTGCTGGCCCGCTTCGACGATGATATCACCCGCGCGCAGGCCCTTTTCATAGGCTTGGCTCATCTCGTCCACGGACAGAACAACCACACCTGTTGCATTTTTGCCAAGCCCCATCTGTGCGCGCAGGTCGGTCCCCAGCCCCTGCAGCTTCAGGCCCAGCATCTCTTTTTTCTGAGGCGGGGTCGGGGGCGTACTGACCGGAGTCTCCGCCTGTTTCTCGGCCAGCTCGCGCCGTCCCAGAACCACCTTGAGGGTGCGGGCGCTACCATCGCGGTAGATCACCACATCAACGGCCTTGCCGATTTCCGATTCGGCAACGATTCGCACCAGTTCGCGAGTGTCGGTCACGTGCTTGCCGTCAAAAGTAATGATTACGTCGCCCTGTTTCAGGCCGGCCTTCTTGGCGGGGCCATCGGGGACCGAGGTCACCATGGCGCCGTCCTTGCTGTCCAGATTCAACGCATCGGCAACATCCTGCGAAAGGTTCTGGATATGAACCCCCAGCCAGCCACGCCGGGTTTCGCCATATTGGCGTAACTGGTCCACCACGCGTGAGACGACCGCTGATGACATGGAAAATCCGATCCCGATCGAACCCCCGCCATTGGGCGACAGGATCGCGGTATTCACCCCGATGACGTCCCCGTCCATATTGAACAAGGGCCCCCCCGAGTTGCCTCGGTTGATCGCCGCATCGGTCTGCAGATAGTCGTCATAGGTGCCACGCAAAGCCCGGTTCCGCGCCGAAATGATGCCTGCAGACACTGAAAATCCCTGCCCCAGCGGATTGCCCACCGCCAGCACCCAGTCGCCCACGCGCGAGAGGTCGCTGTCGCCAAAGTTGACAAAGGGCAAGGGGTCCTTGCTGTCCACCTTCAAAAGGGCGATATCGGTTTTCTTGTCGGTTCCGACGATCCGTGCCTCGGCGGTGCCGCCGTTGAAAAACTCGATCCGGATCGCGTCCGCTTTTTCAATGACGTGGTTGTTGGTGACGATATAACCGTCCGGCGAAATGATGAACCCCGACCCAAGCGCGGTGGCGCGACGGGCGATTGGTCGCCCCTGCGGGTCCAGAAAGTCACGAAACAACTGCCCGAACGGTGAGCCATCCGGGGCCACCCCGCGCGGGACCACGTCGGTTGCGATCGTTGTGGTTGTCGTGATGTTGACAACGGCCGGACTGACCTTGGCGACCAGATCGGCGAAACTTTCCGGGGCCGAGCGGGCGTATAGCACAACCGCCTGCATGAGAAACAGCGCGCTCGCCAGCACCAAGAGGGCAAGACCATGCGCGCGGATGCGACTCGGTCGGGCCTGCGGCCGCGCGATGACCAGAACTCGGGGTTTCATGGGCTGTCCTCCGGTTGATGCCGTCATAGCCTGCCGACCTTACCGGCGGGTTAAGACCAAACTCGGTTTTTTGCGCGCCGTTTACAAGCCGTGGCGCATCGCTTTCTCTCAAATGGGCGTGATCTTGCCAAAGGCGGCAATCCGGCCGGGTGCGACCGGGCGCATGTCCGGCGCGCGCAGGCGCCCTCAGCCAACGAGCGTTCTGGCAACCCAGACCAGAAAGACGCCGAACGCAACCGAAATCAGACCGATCATGCGCCGCGTCTGCACCGGCATCTTGCTGAAGGCGACCAACAGGTCCTCGTAACGCAGCGGGGCCAGTGCCAGCACCAGCCCCTCCAAAACCGCGACGAGGCCAAGCCCTGTCAGCAACGCGCCCATCACTGGTGCACAACCCCTGATCCAGATTCCGATGCGGCACCCGATTTGGAGGCCGCCGGTTTGTTCTCGCGGTTCAGATAGGTGAAAAAGTCGCTGTTCGGACTGATAATAAAGGACGAATTCTTGCCATCCAACGCCTTTTCATAGGCCCGCATCGAGCGGTAAAAGGAAAAGAATTCCGGGTCCTGCCCATAGGCCTTGGCAAAAATCTCGTTCTGCTTGGCATCGGCATCGCCGCGGATAATGTCCGCCTTTTTGCGCGCCGCCGAGGTCAGCTCGACCACGGTTCGGTCGGCCTCGGCCTTCAGTTTTTGCGCCGCTTCGTTACCGCGGGCAATCTGGTCGGCCGCCTCACGCTCGCGCTCGGCACGCATCCGCTTGAAGGTGGCGTCCAGATTCTGCGCCGGAAGGTCGGCGCGTTTGATGCGTACGTCCACAACCTCGACCCCCAACGCCCCGGCCTCCTTGATGGCCGCGTCGCGAATCTGGTTCATCAGCGAAACCCGGTCGGCAGACAGGATCGCGGCGGAATCGACCAGACCCAGAACCTGACGGGTGGCCGCGGTCAGGATACGGTCAAGGCGGCTTTCGGCCAGGGCCTCGCCGCCGGTGCCCACGGCCTGACGAAATTTCACCACGTCAGTGATGCGCCAGCGCGCAAACGCATCCACCACCAGACGACGATCATCAAGCGGCGTCACCTCCAGCGGTCTGGTATCCAAAGACAGGATTCGGCTGTCATATTTGATCACCTGCTGGATGAAGGGGATCTTGAATTCAAGGCCGGGGGCCTCCTTGACCGAGATCACCTGCCCGAATTGCAGCACCAGCGCCTTTTCCCGCTGATCCACCGTATAGACCGAGGCCGACAGCACAAACAGCGCAACAGCCAGTATCGCAAGACCTATTGTCGAAGCTCTCATTTCGTTGCCCCCCCAAGGTTCAGACCCTTCAGCGGAAGGTAGGGCACAACCCCGTTTCCGGCGGTTTTTCCATCCATGATGATCTTGTTCGAGCCTGACAAGACCCGCTCCATGGTTTCCAGATAGAGGCGTTTGCGCGTCACGATCGGCGCCTTTTTATATTGCTGATAGACCGAGTTGAAACGGCTGGCCTGGCCTTCGGCCACGTTGACCACCTGAGCGCGATAACCCTCGGCCTCCAGCACCAGCTGGGCCGCCTGCCCCCGCGCACCGGCGACAACCTTGTTGGCATAGGCATCGGCCTGCTTTTGCAGCGTGTCACGGGTCTGCTCGGCCGCCTGCACCTGTCGGAACGCGTCGATCACCTGCGGTGGCGGGTCCGCCCGTTCAAAGTTGATCCGCACGATATTGATGCCGGATTTGTAACTGTCCAGGGTCTTTTGCACCAGCGTTTGCACCTCAGAGGCGATCTGCGCGCGGTCCTTGTTCAGGATCGGCGCCAGTTTCGAGCGGGCGATGATTTCGCGCATTACCGATTCCGACACTGCCGAAACCGTGTTCTCGGGATCTGCCAGATTGAACAGGTATTTCGCCGGGTCGCTGACATTCCAGACCACCTGAAAGTCGATGTTGACGATATTCTCATCTCCGGTCAGCATCAGGCCGCGTTGCGAATTCGGGTCCGAACCACCGCCGATGTCTTCGGATCGTTCTCGCGTAACCCCAACGATCTCGCGTTTGACAATGGGCCAAGGGGCAAAGTTCAGCCCCGGATTGCCCACCTTGTAAAACTTGCCGAACAACAGTTCGACGGATTTCTGCTCTGGCTTGACCGTGTAAAGCGAGGCCATCAGCCAGACCCCGACCAATGCCAGAGCTACAAGGATGATGCCGCCGCGGCCAAGATTGGGCAAGCCGCCAAAGCCACCTCCACCGCCGCCGGGAGGGCCGCCACGGCGCCCCTTGCCGCCCATCAGCACCTTCAGCTGTTGCTGGCCCTTGCGCACAAGATCATCGATATCGGGGATTTGCGGTCCGTCACCGCCGGGCCCGCGATTGTCGCCGCCCCGGTTGTCGCCGCCGCGATTGTCGCCTCCCCGGTTGCCACCGCCCCAAGGGCCGCCACTGTTGTTTCCAGCCATAGACTCGGATGTCCTTCCTTCATGGTTTCCTGTTCGTCCTACTGCTAACTGGTAGGAAAGGCAAAAATATCAAGCAGTGGGAGTCGGTTCTTTCATCGTGACCAGCTCTTCGGCGGCCGAGGGGTGCAGGGCCATGGTCGCGTCGAAATCTTCCTTGGTCGCCCCCATCTTCATGGCAATTCCCACCATCTGGATCATTTCCGCCGCCGCGGTCCCGATGATATGAACCCCCAGAACCCGCCTTGTTTTCTGGCTGACGATCATTTTCATCAACATCCGCTCGGGTTTTTCGGCCAGTATATGCATCATCGGGCGAAACACCGAGCGGTAAATCTCGATCGGCTCTTGCGCGCGCGCCTCATCCTCGGTCAGGCCGCAGGTTCCCACCTCGGGCTGGGTAAAGACGGCGGTCGGGATCATGCTGTGATCCACCGCCGTCGGGGTGCCGCGAAACACGGTCTCGACAAAGGCGGCGCCTTCGCGGATGGCGACCGGAGTCAGGTTCACCCGGTCAGTCACGTCGCCAACCGCATAAATCGACGGAATATTGGTCTGTGAATAGCTGTCTACCGTGATCTCGCCCTTGCGTCCGGTCGCAACACCGACTGCTTCCAGCCCCAGATCACTGGTGTTCGGCAGCCGGCCGGTGGCATAGAGGACACAATCGACCTCGGTCAGCCCGTCATTCGTGCAACGCACCTTCAGCTTGTCGCCCGCCGCCTCGATCGACAGGACATCGGTGCCGAGATTGAGGTCGATACCCTTTTCGATCATTTCATGGGCCACATGCCCACGCACTTCGCCGTCAAACCCGCGCAGGATCTGCGCCCCGCGGTAAAACTGCGTAACCCGGGTGCCCAGCCCATTCAGGATACCAGCAAATTCGCAAGCGATATAACCGCCACCGACGATCAGAACAGATTCCGGCTGTTTCTCCATCAGGAAGATATCGTTCGAGGTCAGCGCGTGCTGCGAGCCGGGGAACTCGGGCACAAAGGGCCGCCCGCCGACGGCAATCAGGATGTGCTTGGCGCTGAAGCGCTGCCCGGTGGACAAGCACACCTCATGCGCGCCCGTCAGCGTCGCCCGGGCGTCAAATATCTCGACCCCCGCCTTGCCGAGATTGCTGCGATAGATCCCTTCCAGCCGGGTAACCTCGGCGGACACAGCGCGGTGCAGAGTGCCCCAGTCAAACTGACATTCCGCGCCGCTCCAGCCAAAGCCGCGGGCATCCGCGAACGCCTCGGAAAACTGCGCCGCATAGACCATCAGCTTTTTGGGCACGCAGCCCCGGATGACGCAGGTGCCGCCCATGCGGTATTCCTCGGCCAGCCCGACCCGATAACCGTCGCTGGCCGCCAGTCGTCCGGCCCGCACGCCGCCCGAGCCGCCGCCGATGACAAAAAGATCATAGTCGAATTTCATGGGATGTTTCGCTCTCTGCCATTCAGTCAGCAATATCGCTGAAAAGATTGTCGCGCTCGATCACGTCGATCAGCTCGTGCTCGACGGTGCCGTTGTTGATATCGCGTACCTCGACCTGTCCGTCTCCGTGACCGATGACGATGGTATCGCAGATATCCAGAAAAAGGCCGTTTTCAACCACCCCGGGGATCTGATTGAGAATCAGCGACAGTTTTCGGGGGGCCGCGATGCGGCGCAGGTGGAAATCCAGGATATAATGCCCCTCGTCGGTAACGAATGGCCGCTCGCGGTCCATCCGCAGGGTGCCCGAGCGGCCCATCACATCGACATTCATCAACGCCTCTTCCAGCAGCGCCTTGGTGGTTTCCCAACCAAAGGTCACAACCTCGATAGGCAGGGGAAAGGCGCCAAGGGACTCAACCTCCTTGGAGGTATCGGTAATGACCACCATCCGGTCCGAGGCGGTGGCCACGATCTTTTCCTGCAACAGGGCGCCGCCACCGCCCTTGATCAGGTTCAGGTTGCGGTCGAACTCATCGGCGCCGTCGATGGTCAGATCCAGCCATTTCACCTCGGCCAGCGTGGACACCGGGATGCCCACCTCGCGCGCCAGAACCGCCGTGCGGTCCGAGGTTGGAACGCCGATAACCTTCAGCCCTTCTTCACGCACCATCTCGCCAAGAATGCGCACCATCCACGCCGCGGTCGAACCGGTGCCCAGCCCGAGGCGCATCCCGCTTTCGACAAAATCCAGCGCACGTTTTGCCGCAACGAACTTCGCTGTATCGATCGGCGACAGATCTGAAACCATAAGGCGACTCCCCCAAATGCCCGTTTTGCCGTCGTTATAGGCCGAACCCGCGCCTGCTGCGAGAAAGAAATTGCCGCCTGCGCGCAGATGCCCGGGATGTCAGTGCTTGGTTGATGCTTGGCCGGCGCGTGGCGGGCGGCTGTTTTGGCGATCCAATCGTCGGTTTCAGCCCGTGCATCATGCGCTGATCCGGGCTAGAAGCAGTTGAAACCGGAGCCGGAGATCGCGCACCCCTCGGCTCGGGGTGCCAACGGGCAAAACCCGGGCAAGAAGAACGGGAAGGCGGACGATGTTCCTCAGCATATTCGAGATATTCAAGATCGGTGTCGGCCCCTCCAGCTCGCACACGATGGGGCCGATGCTGGCGGCGGCGCGCTTTCTCGATCTGTTGCGCGACAGCGCCTTCAGCGCAAATGGCCTGCGCTGCTCGCTGCACGGCTCACTGGCCTTCACCGGCAAGGGCCACGCAACGGATCGCGCAGTCATTCTGGGGCTGGCGGGATTTCGCCCCGACAGCTTTGATCAGGACCGTGCCGAGGATGAACTGGCGCAGATAACCCGCACCCGGCAGCTTTCGCCCGCTGGGCTGCCGACCTTGGCCTTTGATCCCGCGCAGGACCTTGTCTTTGACTACGATCACCCGTTGGAGGGGCACGCCAACGGCATGATCCTGAACGCGCTGGACCGCTCGGGCGACGTGATCCTGCAAGAGACCTATTACTCGATCGGTGGCGGCTTTGTGCTGACCGAGGCGGAACTTGGCCGCGATCACAGCCCGCGCCTGCCCACCAATGTGCCTTACCCGTTTCGCACCGGCGCCGAGATGGTCGCCATGGCCACGCGCAGCGGCAAAAGCATCGCACAGATGAAATGGGACAACGAGATGTCCGCCCAGAGCCACCCGGCGCTGGCCGGCGGGATCAGCCGGGTCTGGGAGGCGATGAACGCCTGTATCGAGCGCGGCCTGCACCGCGACGGCCTTTTGCCCGGTGGCCTGAACCTCAGACGCCGCGCCCACCGGATCCACCAGCAGTTGCTCTCCGAGCGCGGACAGAACCTTGCCGCGCCGCATGTGATCAACGACTGGATCAGCGTCTATGCCATGGCCGTGAACGAGGAGAACGCCGCCGGGGGTCAGGTCGTGACCGCCCCCACCAACGGCGCCGCCGGAGTCATCCCGGCAACCTTGCGCTACTATCTGGATCATGTCCCGCTGGCCCAGCCCGGCAAGGTCGCCGATTTCCTGCTGACCGCGGCAGCCGTTGGCGGCCTGATCAAGCAGAACGCCAGCATTTCCGGGGCCGAGGTCGGCTGTCAGGGCGAGGTCGGATCGGCCTCGGCAATGGCGGCGGCCGGGCTTTGCGAAATATTGGGCGGCACGCCCGCGCAGGTGGCCAACGCCGCTGAAATCGCGCTGGAACACCATCTGGGCATGACCTGCGATCCGGTCCGCGGGCTGGTGCAGGCACCCTGCATCGAGCGCAACGGTCTTGGCGCGATCAAGGCGGTCTCGGCGGCCTCACTGGCGCTGCGGGGCGATGGGCAACACCTGATCTCGTTGGACGCCTGTGTCGAGACCATGCGCCAGACCGGGCTGGACATGAGCCACAAATATAAGGAGACATCGCTTGGCGGGCTGGCCGTCAGCGTGCCAAACTGTTGAGGGCCTGATCCGCGCTGGGGGCGTCCGGGCCGTGTCTTTCAGAGCGGCAGATCGAATGCCGCCAGCGCGGCCGCCAACGCGTCACGCGGCAGGATCAGCAGCATGTGTGGCGCATCAAACTCCAGACATACCCGCGCCGCATTGCTGCGATTGGAAACACCGATCCGGCCCAGCGGCGAGAACTCGATCCCGTCAATCGGCCAGACCAGCCCTTTGGAGCGCCCGGCAACCGGGGCCAGCGGAAACAACGACAGCCGCGTGCCGACAGGCAAGGCCAGATCCAGACGCGGCGGGGCCAGAAAGACGACATCCTCTCCGCTCAGCAGAAACACCCGTCGCGTCGGCTCTCGGGCGATCAGGTTCAACGCTGCCAACCCGTGATCCAGCCGTGACCCGGTCAGACCCAGCCCCAGAACAAAGGGCGCCTCGATCCGCAACAGCGTCTTTTCAAAATCGGTGCTGTCCTGCTCGGCCACCGAATGAAGGCGCCCGGCAAATCGCGCCCGCGCGTCACCCCCCAGCGAGTCCATGTCACCGATCACTGCCGCCGGTTGCAGCCCCTCGGCAAGGGCCGTATCCGCCCCGCCATCCGCGGCCACCAGAACCGGAGCAAGGCGCAGCGCCGCGGCCAGAACCGGCGGACTCACCGCTCCGGCCCCCAGAATCGTCACGCCTCGATCAGTATGAACAATCTTATCCATCATTTCGCATTGATGCGCATTCCGTGAACAAAGATCAATTTTTTGGTGACGAATCCGGCGTAAAACTGCGAAAATCGTTTGGTTGATGCGCTGTTTGCATGGTAAATTGCAAACGTGGTCGGGGGAGAAAGTGGTAGATTTATGGTGACCTCGAGCAAGATCCTGACCGTAACATACGGCACCTTTTCCTGCACCCTCGAAGGGTTCGACGACCCTTTCACAACCCTTCAGATGGTCGCAGAGTATTTCCGCAAACTGGCCGCCGAGGACCGTTATTTCGGCGGCGTACCGCAGGTGCCCGACGCGCAGACCCTGACACGAATCGCCGAAAAGGCCAACCCCAAGGGCGTTGCCACAGAGATTGGCGAACATGGCATCATCCTACGCCAGACCGGCATGGCCGCTGACGTTCCAGCGGGGGCCGACACCGATGAAATGCCCGCCCGGCAGAGGCAGGATAACCGGGATCAGGATGACGTGCAGGACGTGGTCGAGGCCGGTTCCCAAGCTCCGGCCGCCCCGATACCGGATGTACCCGCCGCTGCCGCGATGTTTGTTTCGCGGCGCGCCGACGCCCCGGAACCCGCCGACCCGAACGCGGCGGATGAAGGTAACATTGCCGAGGCCGAGGTTGATGAGGCCAAATCTGACGATACCGACGACGACGCCGCAGGGCTGATCGTATCGCACGCCTCACCCCGGCTCGCGACCCCCAGCCAGGAGGCGGTCAGCGAAACGCTGGAAAAAATTCGCGCCAACATCACCAAGGCCGAGAGCGATATCGACAATCAGGACCGCGCCGATGCCGCCGCGACGGAGGTCGAGGCGATGGAGCCCGAAGCAGCAGGATCCGAGAATCAGGATACCCCCGTCTCCGAGGCCGCGCCTGAAATGGCCAAGGCGGCGGAGGACGCAGAACCGCCCGTGACCGAGACCGCCCCCGATCAAACAGATGTGGAACAGGCCGACGCAACGCAGGATGACACGGCCGCTCCGCTGATCCTGAATCAGGCCGATGCCATCGCGCCCGAACCCTCCGAAACCGCAGAGCTTGAAACGGTCGAGCTTGAAGACGCCGGAAACACCGAGCCCCAACCGACGCGCACCGATCCTGACGCGCCAGAGGCCAGTATCGAGGCCGGTGACAGTAATAGCAAACCCGCGGCCGCGGTCGCTGCGGAAGGCGACGACACCCCCTCAAATCAGGTCGTTTCCGACGAGACGACCGCTGAGACCGAGGACCAGGCAGCGGCCGAAGAACCCGCGCACCCGTCGTCTGTCCTGTCGCCCGAAGAAGAAGCCGAACTGGCCCGCGTGCTGGCCGCTGCAGAAGCCGAGGCGCAAGAGCTGAACGCCGCCGCGGATCAGGAGCAGACACAAGACGAGACGCCCGAGGCCCAGCCTGTGACGGACCATGCAGCCGAGCAACCGCTCAGCGAGGCCCAGCCTCCGGAAACGGACACCGACACCGAGGCCCGTCCGGTCCCCGTCACCGATACCGTCACGGACACGGACACGGACACGGACATGGACACGGACATGGACACGGACATGGACACGGCCGCCCAAACCGAAGCCGCCGAAACCACCCAAGCCGAGGCCAACAGCGAAACCGGCCCCGAGGCCGACGCCCGCCGGAAACAGGCTGCGGCCATCCTGCAGGCGCAGTCCGGGACAAAAGACGACAAGGTGCTGGAGCGGCTTCTGGAAACCACCCAATCCAAGATGGACCGTCCCGAGCAACAGCGCCGGATGAATGCGCTCGATCAGTTGAAGGCCGCGGTCGCCGCCACCGAGGCGGAACGGCAGGGCAAATCCGGCACCAGTCTGCTGGACCGCAGCGATGACACGGACGAAGACGCAACCGATCTGGCCGCTTACCGCGAAGACCTGCGTCAGGCCCAGAACCCCAACCGCAAGGCCGCCAGGGCCCCGCGCGGCAGCGTCTCGGCCCCGGTCACACCGGCGCCGCTGATTCTGGTGTCCGAACAGCTGATCAAGGTACCCGCTGCCAATGTGCCGGACACCGAGGTGGCCACGGCGGCTCCGGTTGATCCGGCCACGCAATCCAGCGGCAATCTGGCCCTGAAACAGGAGCCCGCCCCGACGCCCGAAACGGCAGACGCCGTTCAGGACGAGGATGACTCGATTCAAGGCCTCCCGGCGGATGTCTTTGCCGACGCCACCAGCTTTGCCGATTTTGCCGAGCGGATCGGCGCCTTTGAGCTGACCGACTTGCTGGAAGCGGCGGCGGCCTATACCTCGATCATCGAGGACAAGCCCCGCTTTTCCCGCGCTCAGGTCATGTCCAAGATCGCCAAGCTGAACCACGGCGACAGCTACAGCAAGGAAGCGGGCCTGCGCGCCTTTGGAAAGCTGCTGCGCGAAGGCAAGATCCTACGGGTGCAGGATGGGCAGTTCGGCATTTCCAAAGCATCACGGTTTTCCATCGCGACACGCTATAACGAGGATTGATTTCCCTCCTCAGGGGGATGTGGGCGGATCATCTGGAATCGGATGAGCCGCCCACATCCGACGAATCCGCGGGGGTTTCCCCGGCCTCCGGATCGGGTTGGGCGACCCCCTGAAACACCTTCTTGAAGGGCAGCACCCAGACGAGGCCCAGCCCGATATAGATCGCCAGCTCCAGCAAAAACGGCGGCCGGTGAAACAGCGCCACCAGATTGAGCGCGAGAACCAGATAAACCGGCAACCCCACCAGAAGGATCACCAGCGACCAGCGACGACGAGCTTTGTAAGACAGCGCCATCAGTCGGCAAACGGGTTGGTGACAAGGATCGTATCATCGCGCTCGGGGCTGGTGGACAGCAGCGCCACCGGACAGTCGATCAGCTCTTCGATGCGGCGCACGTATTTGATCGCGGCCGCTGGCAGGTCCGCCCAGCTTCTGGCGCCCTCGGTGCTGTCGCTCCAGCCGGGCATGGTCTCCCAGATCGGGCGGCAGCGGGCCTGCTGATCGGCGGCCGTGGGCAGATGGTCAAGGCGCTGCCCGTCGAGGTCATAGGCCACGCAGATTTTCAGCTCCTCGAACCCGTCCAGAACATCCAGCTTTGTCAGTGCAATACCGTTGACCCCCGAGGTTGCACAGGTCTGGCGCACCAGCACCGCGTCGAACCAGCCGCAGCGGCGCTGCCGCCCGGTGACGGTGCCGAACTCATGCCCCCGCTCGCCGAGGCGCTGGCCATTGTCATCGGACAATTCCGCCGGAAACGGCCCCTCGCCGACCCGCGTGGTATAGGCCTTGACGATCCCCAGAACGAAATCGATGGCACCGGGGCCAATGCCGGTGCCGGTTGCCGCCTGCCCGGCGATGACATTGGACGAGGTGACAAAGGGGTAGGTGCCGAAATCGATATCCAGCAAAGCCCCCTGCGCCCCTTCAAACAGGATCCGTCGGCCAGCCTTGCGTTTTTCGTTCAGCACCTTCCAGACCGGCGCGGCAAAAGGCAGGACCTTGGGCGCGATGGCGTTCAACTCGGCCAGCAGCGCCCCAGCATCGATCTCGGGCAGGCCAAGACCGCGGCGAAGGGCGTTGTGATGGACCAGAAGGCGGGCGATGCGCGTCTCAAGGGTGGCCGCATCCGAGAGGTCCGCCACCCGAATGACCCGCCGCCCCACCTTGTCCTCATAGGCCGGCCCGATACCGCGCCCGGTGGTGCCGATCTTGGCGGTTGAGTTCTGATTCTCGCGGGCGCGATCCAGCTCACCATGCAGAGGCAGGATCAGCGACGCGTTCTCGGCGATCATCAGGTTGTCCGGGGTGATCTCGACGCCTTGGTCGCCGAGCTGCTCGATCTCGCGGATCAGGTGCCAAGGGTCCAGCACGACGCCGTTGCCGATGACGCTCAGCTTGCCCGGCCTGACGATCCCCGAGGGCAACAGGCTGAGCTTGTAGACCTCGCCGTCGATGACCAGCGTGTGACCGGCGTTGTGCCCACCCTGAAACCGGGCAATCACATCAGCCCGCTCGCTGAGCCAGTCAACGATCTTGCCTTTTCCCTCATCGCCCCATTGGGCGCCCACGACGACGACATTGGCCATGACCTGCCCGCCTTTCTGCTTTGCCGATTTCCAACGCCCCCTATATCCCGCTGCGCGCCGGGGCGAAACACCAAAATGCTAGACAGACGCGGCCGGTTCTGACAGTAAACCGGAAAACAACTTATTCTATGGATGGCCCCATGACCGGATTTCTGGCGCGATGGATTTTGGCTTTTGCTCTGCTCAGTGCAACCTATAACCCGACACCGTGGAATTATATCTCGTGGGTCCGGCAGAACTATCTGGTGGACACCTCGGTCTCGGTGCTGGCCGGGCTGCTGCTGCTGGCGGGCTATATCATCTACCTGCGGGCCACGCTGCATTCGATCGGGCTGATCGGCATGGGGCTGGTGGCCGCGATCGTTGCCGCGGCGGTCTGGGTTCTGATCGATCAGGGTATCGTGACGTTGGACAGCCCGGATATCAAGGTCTGGATCGCCCTGATCGGCCTGTCTTTCGTGCTGGGCATCGGCCTCAGCTGGAGCCACGTGCGGCGCTGGATGTCAGGGCAGTTCGTGGTCGATGACGGCAACAGTTAGGGCCTTTCGACTTGGGGTCAAGACATGCTCCTCGCCAAAAGCCCGCGAACGCCAAAGACGTGCCCTTGTGTCCCGGTCGAGGCCAGCCTAAATAGACCATCGACAAGCAACGCGGGTTGTTTTAGGTAACGCCATCGAGAATCCGGCTCTCAGGAAGAAAACATGGAAAACATCCTTCTGATCATCCATCTGATACTGGCGATGTGCCTTATCGGAGTTGTTTTGCTGCAACGATCGGAAGGCGGTGGTCTGGGGATCGGCGGCGGTGGCGGCGGTGGCGTGATGAGCGGACGCTCGGCGGCCAGCGCGCTGGCCAAGCTGACCTGGATTTTCGCCATCGGTTTTATCGCCACTTCGATCACCCTGACGATCCTTGCCGCCAAGAATGCCGCTGGCGATTCCGTTATCGAGCGGCTTGGCACCTCGGCCCCCGCGACGTCCGGTGCCCCGGCCTCTTCCAAGGCCCCGGCCAAGACCCCGGCAAAGGCGCCCGCACCCCTTGCACCGGGGGGAAATCTGCTGCCGCCCAGCCCGACGGACGGTCCGGCAACTCCGCCCAAGCCGACGCAATAAGGGCCGACCCTACCAGCAATTGATGATTTCCGCCGCTTTTCCACAGGATATTGCGGCGGGCATCTTGCAAATCGCTCAAAAATCCAATATACCTCGACTCCCGTGATAGATGGGCAGTCCGCAGGGATATGCGCCCATAACTTACTGATTTCACGGGGGTTTCCGCAACCAATGGCACGCTTTATCTTCATCACTGGCGGCGTGGTCTCGTCGCTTGGCAAAGGGCTGGCCTCGGCGGCGCTGGCCTCATTGCTGCAGGCGCGCGGCTTTTCGGTGCGCTTGCGCAAGCTTGACCCCTACCTCAACGTCGATCCCGGCACCATGAGCCCGTTTGAGCATGGCGAGGTTTTTGTCACCGACGACGGCGCCGAGACCGACCTTGATCTCGGCCATTACGAGCGCTTCACCGGGGTCGCCGCGCGCAAAACCGACAGCGTGTCGTCCGGGCGCATCTATTCCTCGGTTCTGGAAAAAGAGCGCCGCGGCGATTACTTGGGAAAAACAATCCAAGTGATCCCTCATGTCACCAACGAAATCAAGGACTTCATCCGAATTGACGAGGATGAGGCGGATTTCATGCTGTGCGAAATCGGCGGCACGGTCGGCGACATCGAGGGGCTGCCCTTCTTTGAAGCCATCCGCCAATTTGCCCAGGAAAAGCCCCGCGGCGACTGCATTTTCATGCATCTGACGCTGTTGCCCTATCTCGCCGCCTCGGGCGAACTCAAGACCAAGCCGACGCAGCACTCGGTCAAGGAACTGCGCTCAATCGGACTGGCCCCGGATATCCTGCTCTGCCGCTCAGAGCGACCGATCCCCGAAAAGGAACGCGCCAAGCTGGCGCTGTTTTGCAACGTGCGCGAGGATGCGGTGATCCCGGCGCTGGACCTGAAATCGATCTATGAGGCACCGCTGGCCTATCACAAGGTGGGGTTGGACCGCGCGGTTCTGGACGCGTTCGGAATCTCGCCCGCACCCCAGCCACAGCTGAAGAAATGGGAGGACGTGGCCGACCGCGTTTATAATCCCGAAGGCGAGGTACGGGTGGCCATCGTCGGCAAATACACCCAACTTGGCGACGCCTATAAATCCATTGCCGAGGCCCTGACCCACGGCGGTATGGCCAACCGCGTCAAGGTGCGCGCCGAATGGATCGACAGCGAGATATTCGAGCGCGAGGACCCCGCCCCCCTGCTGGAAAAATTCAACGCGATACTGGTTCCCGGCGGCTTTGGCGAGCGCGGAACCGAGGGCAAGATCAAGGCGGCCCAATTCGCCCGCACCCGCCAGATCCCCTATTTCGGCATCTGTCTGGGCATGCAGATGGCGGTGATCGAAGCGGCACGAAACCTCGCCGGGGTCACGGACGCCGGCAGCGAGGAATTCGACCTGGAAACGGGCGGCAGGCGCTTTACCCCGGTCGTCTATCACCTCAAGGAGTGGGTCGAAGGGAACCGCACCGTGCAACGCAAGGCCGACGCCGACAAGGGCGGCACCATGCGCCTTGGCTCCTATGATGCGGTCTTGGCCGAGGGCTCGCAAGTGGCGGAAATTTATGGCAGCACCCTGATCTCCGAGCGCCACCGCCACCGCTATGAGGTGGATCTGAAATACCGCGCACCGCTCGAAGCGCAGGGGATGCGGTTTTCCGGCATGTCACCTGACGGCCGCTTGCCCGAAATCGTGGAATTTCCGGATCACCCATGGTATATCGGGGTCCAGTTTCATCCCGAACTGAAATCAAAACCGTTTGCGCCGCACCCGCTGTTTGCTGATTTCATTCGCGCGGCGGTTGCCCAGTCACGCTTGGTATAGGAGGGCCGACTATGGCCAAAGGATATTGGGTTGCCAATGTCGATGTGAACAACGTCGAAGAATACAAGAAATACATCGCCGCCAACGCCGTTGCGTTTGAAAAATACGGCGCCCGTTTCCTGACCCGGGGCGGGCGACATGAGGTTGTCGAGGGCAGCATGCGCGCCCGTGTCGTGGTGATCGAGTTCAAGGATTACGACACCGCGATGGCCTGTTATCGCTCGCCTGAATATCAGGCCGCGATGAAGTTGCGTCTAGCCCATTCCGAGGGCAATCTGGCGATCGTCGAAGGCTGGGACGGCTAGCCGATGTTGTCGCTGCTGAAACGGCTACTGGCCGAACGCCCCGAACCGCTGGACCCCGACGACGCCCGGCTGGCCTTGTCGGCGCTAATGGTAAGAATTGCGCGGGCGGACGAGCATTATGACGCTGTCGAAGCGGCAACGATCACCCGCATCCTGATGGAGCGCTATAACCTTTCACACGACGCCGCCGAGGACCTGTGCGCCCAGGCCCAGGCGCTGGAGGAGAACGCCCCGGACACGGTGCGCTTTACCCGGGCGATCAAGGACGTGGTCCCTTATGAGGCGCGCCAAGAGGTGGTCGAAGCCCTCTGGGAGGTTGTTCTGGCCGACGACACGCGCGCCCCCGAAGAGGACCGTCTGATGCGCCTTGTGGTCAACCTTTTGGGGATCAACGACCGCGACAGCGCACTGGCCCGCCAACGGGTGCAAAAGCGGCGCGGCTGAACATCTCGCCCGGTCCGCCGCCCTGTTTGACAGATCCCGTTTCCTGCTGTAATTAATGCAAGACATGAATTACAGGTGCTTTAACATGAATAAAAAACCCTTTTTCATCCTGATGGCGATCCTGCTCTACAGCTATGGGATCTATTATATCGTCCATGAAACCCTGTGGGTGGACATGATGACGTTTCTTGACCCCAAGGGTTGGAACAACAGCCCGTGGGCGGATGCAACCGCGGTCATCCCCACCGCATGGCGGGCGATGTATCTTGTTCTCTGGCTGTCGCCAGTCATGTTCGGGGGGGCCTCGATCTTTACCAGCGTCTGGATCTGTGTGATCGCGCGCAACGGCGAGTATTTCCAGATGCGGATTGCACACGGCCTGATCCGGGCCGGGCTGTTTAGCGCCACCTCTGCGGCGCTGGCCATTTTCGCTGGCTCGATCAGCCCGATGCTGGTGTCATGGTACAATGCCGCCGGCCCCCTGCCCTTGCGTTTTTGGACCGGGCAAAACCCGGCTATTCTGGTCAGCGGGCTTGTCATCGCCTTTTTGGGCTGGGTCCTGCGCGACGCGGTGGCCTTGGCGGCGGAAAATCGGGAATTCGTCTAGTGGAAATCACCGTTCGCCTTGATGTCATGCTGGCCCGGCGCAAGATGAAGTCAAAAGATCTGGCGCGAACCATTGGGCTGAGCGTACAAAATCTGAGCCTGCTGAAATCCGGCAAGGTCAAGGGAGTTCGCTTTGACACGCTGGCGCGGATCTGCGCGGCGCTGGACTGCCAGCCCGGCGATATCCTCGAGGCGACTTCGGGAACGTTGAGCGGCGGTCACGAAGGGGCAAAAAAGAACCCTGTCGCCCCCTCGGGGGGAATTGCACCTGCGTCAAAGGCTGTTATACGAGGGGAACCCCGGTGACCAACGCGAGATTGACATGCACGCCAGCAACACAACCCCCATTCCCGAGCTCTACGTTTCCTATGACAGCGCTCAGAAACTGAAACTGGAGGCCGCCGAGCTGCCCAGCTGGGATCTGACGCCGCGCCAGATTTGCGATCTCGAACTTTTGATGAACGGCGGTTTCAGCCCGCTCAAGGGGTTTCTCAGCGAGGACGATTACCAGAGCGTCGTTGACACCATGCGCCTGCAGGATGGCAGCCTCTGGCCGATGCCGATCACTCTGGACGTCAGTCAGGCGTTTGCCGACAGGATCGAGCCCGAGCAGGATATCGCGCTGAGGGATCAGGAGGGGGTCATTCTGGCCATCCTGTCGGTTGCCGACAAATACACGCCGGACAAGGCGCACGAGGCCGAAAAGGTGTTTGGCGCCGATGACCAAAAGCACCCGGCGGTGAATTACCTGCACAATGTCGCCGGGCCGGTTTATCTGGGCGGCGCCATCACCGGACTGCAACAGCCGGTCCACTATGATTTTCGCGCGCGCCGCGACACGCCAAACGAATTGCGCGCCTATTTCCGCAAGCTGGGCTGGCGCAAGGTCGTCGCCTTTCAAACCCGCAACCCGCTCCACCGCGCCCATCAGGAGCTGACCTTTCGTGCCGCCAAGGAAGCGCAGGCGAACCTTTTGATCCATCCGGTCGTCGGCATGACCAAGCCCGGCGATATCGACCATTTCACTCGCGTGCGCTGTTACGAGGCGGTGCTGGATCAGTACCCCTCGGCAACCACAACGATGAGCCTTTTGAACCTTGCGATGCGCATGGCCGGCCCGCGCGAGGCGGTCTGGCACGGGTTGATCCGCAAGAACCACGGCTGCACCCATTTCATCGTCGGGCGCGACCATGCCGGTCCCGGCAAGAACTCGGCCGGTCAGGATTTTTACGGCCCCTATGATGCACAGGAGCTGTTTGCCGCGCATCAGGCGGAAATGGGCATTGAAATGGTGCCGTTCAAACACATGGTTTATGTGCAGGACCGCGCCCAATACGAGCCCGCCGACGAAATCGAAGAGGGCGTGACGGTCCTTAATATCTCGGGCACGGAACTGCGCCGCCGTCTGGCCGAGGGGCTGGAAATCCCCGAATGGTTCAGCTTTCCCGGCGTCGTCACCGAATTGCGCAAAACCCGCCCGCCGCGCCGCGAACAGGGCTTTACCGTGTTTTTTACCGGCTTTTCTGGTTCCGGCAAATCCACCATCGCCAACGCGCTGATGGTCAAGCTGATGGAAATGGGCGGGCGCCCCGTCACGTTGCTGGATGGCGATATCGTGCGCAAGAACCTGTCAAGCGAGTTGGGATTTTCCAAGGCGCACCGGGATATCAACATCCGCCGCATTGGCTTTGTCGCCAGCGAGATCACCAAGAACCGCGGCATCGCGATCTGCGCCCCGATTGCACCCTACGCCGCCACCCGCCGTGCGGTGCGCGAAGAGATCGAACAATTCGGCGCCTTTGTCGAGGTTCACGTGGCCACCTCGATCGAGGAATGCGAACGGCGCGACCGCAAGGGCCTCTATAAATTGGCGCGGGCCGGGAAGATCAAGGAATTTACCGGCATTTCCGACCCTTACGACGTTCCCGAGGCCCCCGAACTGAGGGTCGAGACCGAGGGGCAGGAGGTCGATGACTGCGCCCATCAGGTCATTTTGAAACTGGAGCAAATGGGCCTGATCGCCGGATAACGCCGTAAATAACGCCGCGCCGGGTCCGCCGGGCCGAAAAAAGGGGCGGCGTCAAGGCGTCGCCCCCTGGGCTGTGCATCCGGGCGATTAACGCGATGTCGGGGCGCGTTTCAGGCCTGTAATCATCGCGCGCACCAGATTTTCCCGGTGACGCAGGCTGGCAAAGGCAACACCGGCCAGATGTGCAACGACCAGAAAAAGCAGGACATGAACCGAAATGCGGTGAAAGGTTTCAACCCAGCTGACGCCAAAATAACGGTCCGTCGTCATCATGTAGCCGCTGACCGACGCGGTCACCATGCCCGCCATCAGCGCCAGAACCATCGCACCGCCCGCGGGGTTATGACCGATGTGACGGCTCTCGCGACCCTTGACCATATCGACGAGATAGCCCAAAACGATACGCGGGCTTTTGACGAAATCCGAGAACCGCGCGTGCGGTGTCCCCGCAACGCCCCAGACCACACGCAGACCCACCAGTCCGGCCGCGGCATAGCCTGCCCAATGGTGCAGGGCTGCCGAAGACACCGGGCTGAACCAGGCAATCACGAAACTCAAAACGAGACTCCAGTGAAACAGCCGAACCAGAGGGTCCCAGACGCGCACCATCAGCGGGTGCGCGCCTGATTGAGCCACCGGGACGGGCTCAGCCTTCGCCGGCTTCGGCATTGGAAACCCTCTTCAGCGTTTTGGCGTTATAGGCCGCGTTGACCTGATGGCCCTTCTTGTCCACCGAATAGGTCTCATAGCAGCCGCCTTCGGTCTTGATCCGACGCACGCGCAGGCCTTTCTTGTTCAGGCGAGCGGTCAGGGTCGCCTTGCTTTGCCACTGCGAATGCGGTGCCTTGGTGCAGGAAGCACCGGCAAAAACGGGAGCGGCAAGAAGCGCTGCAGCGGCAGCAATAGTCACAGTACGAATCATGTTGATTGTCCTTTTTGGGGGGCGGCCAGCGGGCCGTCTCTGTTTTGGATTTGGATTGATGCGCCGGACTGTCCGGCCCGGCCACGCAACTGAGCTAATCCGCCAACCTGACAGCAGGCTGAAGGCAATGCGGAAATTCTGTCAGACTGAGGTAATGTTGGCCCCGCCCGAGTGGGCCAGCACCGCCTTATTCCGTATCGCGCCAGTGGTTGACGATGGGATAGCGCCGGTCCAGCCAAAAGGCCCGCCCAGAGGTGCGCGCCCCCGGTGCCGACTGAAAGCGCTTGTATTCCGAAATATAGATCAAGGCCTCGATGCGCTTGACCACGGCACGCTCAAACCCCGCGGCGACCACCTCGGCCACCGATTGATCCCGGTCGATCAGGCGCTCCAGAATGTCGTCGAGCACCTCGTAGGGCGGCAGGCTGTCGGCGTCCTTCTGGTCGGGACGCAATTCGGCCGAGGGCGGTTTTTCGATGATGCGGGGCGGGATCACCACGCCCTTTGGTCCCCTCATCCACCCGCGGTGATTGGCGTTTCGCCAGCGCGCGGTGGCAAAGACGCGCATCTTGTAGAGGTCCTTGATCGGGTTATAACCACCAGCCATGTCGCCATAGATCGTGGCGTATCCCACCGCGACCTCGGATTTGTTCCCTGTGGTCAGCAGCATTTCGCCAAACTTGTTGCTGAGCGCCATCAGCAACAGCCCACGCAGACGCGACTGGATGTTTTCCTCGGTCACATCGGCGGGCCGATCCTGAAACAACGGCGCCAGAGTGGCGGTGATGGCGCCCCGCGCCGCCTCGATCGGGATCGTATCAAAGCGACAGCCCAGCGCCTCGACCGCATCGCGCGCATCGGTGCCCGAGCTTTCTGCAGTATATTCACTGGGCAGCATCACGCAGCGGAGATTCTCGGGGCCGATGGCGTCGCTGGCAATCGCCGCGACAAGGGCGCTGTCAATACCGCCGGACATCCCCATGACAGCCTTGTCAAAGCCGGTCTTTCGCATATAGTCCCGCAGCCCCTCGACCATGACGCGGTAGTCCTGCTCCCAGACATCAGGAAAGACCTTCAATTCGCCGGGCTGGGCGTGCCACCCGTCCGGGCCGCGCTGAAAGGTGACATGGGCGATCTCTTCGTCGAAAATCTGCATCTGTGCGGCCAGTTGCGCCCCGGGGTTCAGCACAAACGAGCCGCCGTCAAAGACCTGATCATCCTGCCCGCCGACCATGTTCAGATAGGCCAGCGGCAGGCCGGTCTCGATCACCCGGGCGACCATCAGGTTGACGCGCCGCTCGAATTTGTCACGCGCATAGGGCGAGCCGTTGGGCACCACCAGAATTTCGGCGCCGCTCTCCTGCATAGCTTCGCAGACATCGGCATGCCAGGCGTCCTCGCAAATCGGCGTGCCGATACGCACTCCGTTGATGTTGACCGGACCGGCCAGCGGCCCCGGGGCAAACAGGCGCTGCTCGTCAAAAACATGTGCATTAGGCAGGTGGTGCTTGCGCGTGATGGCGCTGATCTTGCCCCCCGAGAGGATGACATAGGCGTTGAACAGCGCCCCCTTTTCGGCCAAGGGCACACCGATCCCGACCGCCGGACCCTCGGTGCATTCTGCTGCCAAAGCCTTCAGATGGCGCATGGCGTCGGCCACAAAGGCCGGTTTCAGGACCAGATCCTGCGTCTGGTATCCGGTCAGGAACATCTCGGGCAGCACCACAAGGTCAGACCCCGCCGCCCGCGCCGCGCGCGCTGCGGCAACCGCCTTGGCGCGGTTCTGGGCAAGGGCGCCTACCGTTGGATTCAACTGCGCCAGCGTCAGGCGAAACCGTCCATCCATGGTGACCTTCTCCGGCAGCAAAAATTCCTGAAGGTCTGTTTAGGCAAAACCCGAGGAAAGGGAAAGCGGCATCGGGCGAAAAAACATTGTCAGGCGATTCCCGAAGCCCTAGACTTGCGCGCGGGGGAGGTGGCTCCCGAAACCTTGAGGCGGAGGCCGGAGCGTTGCTCTGGACACAGGATTTGAGAACACGCGAAATGTTTATGCGCAACGGCGTCATCACGGCCCTATCGCTGGGCTTGACCTTGGGCCTGACCCCGGCGGCGATCGCCCAATCGACATCCCCCTCCACACCCGCACCCAAATCCGCGTCTGGCGCGCCGGCCGCCCCGCAGACCGCAGCCCCGGCGGCATCGGCAAAATCGACGACACCGGCATCCGGATCAGGCAAGATCATCACCAGAAAATACGACACCGGCGGCATCTATCAAGGCACCTTCAAGGACGGCAAACAAAACGGCATCGGCACCTACAAACTGCCAAACGGCTATGAATACACCGGCCAGTGGGTGATGGGCGAGATCCGCGGCAAGGGGGTGGCAAAATTCCCCAACGGCTCGATCTACGAGGGTGAGTTCATCGCTGGCAAACCCGACGGCAAGGGCAAGATCACCTTTGCCGATGGCGGCACCTACGAGGGCGACTGGAAAGACGGCAAAATCAGCGGCAAGGGCATCGCCCGCTATGCCAACGGGGTGAAATACGAGGGCGAATTCAAGAACGCGCTGCATGATGGCTATGGCGTCATGACCAGCCCGAACGGCTACAAATACGAAGGCACATGGGTCAAGGGCGTAAAAAACGGCAAGGGAAAGATCACCTACCCCGACGGGGCCATTTACAAGGGCGACATCGTCAACGGCGTGCGCGAGGGGCAGGGTGAGCTGAAAATGCCCGATGGCCTGTCCTACAAGGGCGCGTGGAAAAACGGCCAGATCAATGGGCTGGGGGTCTTGAGGCAGGCCAACGGCGACGTTTACGAAGGGCTTTTGGTCAACGGGCAGCGCCACGGCACCGGGGTCGTTCATTATGCCAACGGCGACACCTACGAGGGCGGCTTTGTCAACGACAAGCGCGAGGGCAAGGGCCTGTTTACCGGCAAGGACGGCTATATCTATGACGGCGAATGGAAGGCCGGCCGGATCGAGGGCAAGGGCAAGGTCACCTACCCCGATGGCTCGGTCTATGTCGGCACGTTCAAGAACGACCTAGCCGATGGCACGGGCAAGATCACCTATGCGGACGGCTCGACCTACGAGGGCACGTGGGTCAAGGGCGTGATCGAGGGCAAGGGGATTGCGCGCTATGCCAATGGTCTGGTCTATGAGGGCGAGTTCAAGAACGCCAAGAACGATGGCATGGGCACCATGACCTTTGGCGACGGCTATAAATACGTCGGCCACTGGAAAAACGGCCTACGCGACGGCGAGGGGGTCGCGACCTATGCCGATGGCACCGTTTACAAGGGCAGTTTCAAGGCGGGCAAGCGCGACGGTACCGGCAAGATCACCATGCCCGACGGCTTTACCTATGACGGCCAATGGAAAGATGGCGAAATCGATGGCAAGGGCGTCGCCACCTATGCCAACGGCGACGTTTACACCGGCTTTTTCAAAAAGGGCAAGCGGCAAGGTCAGGGCAAGATGGTCTATGCCAAGGACGGCTCGGTGCAACAGGGCAAATGGGTTGACGGGCGCTTTGTCAAGGACTCCAAGCCGTAAATGGCGCCCCTATGGCGTTTCGACATATATTGGGGATATTTTCATCGCCAAACGCCCTGCCGCACTGTCTTTGTTGTAGCGTCTTTATTGCGTTGCCTTCAACTGATAGGTCTGGTGGCAGGCCACACAGTTCAGCATGTCATCGCTCAGCTTGGCCATCAGCGCCGCAGGCTTGGGGTTGGTGGCGGCAAAATCGGCCAGCTTGTCAAAATTGGCGTGGGTATTCATCCCCAGAGACTTGAACTCCAGCGGTAGCGAAGCCAGAAATGCCGGCGTTTCCGCTCTGACCTTGGACGAGCCATTGGCGCGGGCAATCTTTTCCACCGTTTTCATGTCACCCTGCGCTGCCGCCTCGCTGATCGACTGCACGGTTTCAAGAAAACCACGCATCTCACCAAGGATTCGCACCCGATCCTTGCCGGTCATCAAGACGGCAATACGCCCATCATCGCCTTTGACCACGTTGCCGCGCACGGTGAAAATATATCCGGCATAAGCAACAGCCAGCAGCAGGATGATATTGATCCCCCAGCATAATTTACATGTTTTTTTCATTTTCTCTCTCCTTTGCCTGTGCAGATAGGGTCACACCCGCGGCAATCATAGGGGCGCAAGTGTCGCAATAAGAGGCTTTATCTTCCTGAAATTCCCGCTATAGTCCGGCCCATGACCATATGCGCAAACAGACCGATGACAGCAAGGGGCGAGAACGCCCTGTCAGGCCTTGCGCTATCCCTTCTTCTTAGCCGCCTCTGAGCGTGCCGGTCAGGGCGCGCCCGCTCAGAGGGAACCGTGTCGCGCCTGCATGACAGTACCAGCCCAAGCATGTTGTGAAAAAGTGGACCCCGTTTTTTTGCATGAAACATGCGGAAACAATTGGTTGGATCGGGTTGCATGAATACGAATTCATGTCGCGCGATCTAGGAACAAACGAGAAAACCAGATGACCGAATATGATAAATCCGCTCAGGACCGGGTCCTGATCTTTGACACCACCCTGAGGGACGGCGAGCAATCCCCCGGCGCCACCATGAGCCTGTCGGAAAAGATCGAGATCGCGCTGCTGCTTGACGAGATGGGCGTCGATATCATCGAAGCGGGCTTTCCGATCGCCTCCGAAGGCGATTTCCACGCGGTTTCGGAGATCGCCAAGCTGGTGAAAACCGCCGCGGTCTGCGGGCTGTCGCGCTCGTCAAACGCCGATATCGACCGCGCGGCCGCGGCGCTGAAAGACGCGGTCAACCCGCGCATCCACACATTCATTGCCACCTCACCAGTGCATATGCAGTACAAGCTGCAGATGTCCCCCGAGGAGGTGATCGAAGCTGTGCAAAGCTCGGTCACCCGTGCGCGCAGCCATACCGACAACGTGCAATGGTCGGCCGAGGACGCCACCCGCACCGAGCCCGATTTCCTGTGCCGCGCGGTCGAGACCGCGATCAAGGCAGGGGCGCGCACCATCAATATTCCCGATACCGTCGGCTATACCGCACCCGGCGAAAGCGCCAAAATCATCTCGATGCTGAAAGAGCGGGTGCCGGGGATCGACGAGGTGGTGATCTCGACCCATTGCCACAACGATCTGGGCATGGCGGTCGCCAACGCCATTGCCGCGGTCGAAGCGGGCGCGCGACAGGTCGAATGCACCATCAACGGTCTGGGCGAGCGCGCCGGCAACGCCGCTCTGGAAGAGGTGGTGATGGCGATGCGGGTCAGGAACGACATCCTGCCCTACCGGACGGGGATCGACACCACGCGGATCATTCAGGCCAGCCGTCTGGTCTCGACCGCAACCGGCTTTCCGGTGCAGTTCAACAAGGCGGTGGTGGGCAAAAACGCATTCGCCCATGAGGCCGGCATCCATCAGGACGGGATGCTGAAAAACGCCGGAACCTACGAAATCATGCGCCCCGAGGATATCGGCCTTGTCGAAACCAGTCTGGTGATGGGCAAGCACTCGGGCCGGGCGGCCCTGCGCGCCAAGCTGTCGGATCTTGGCTATGAGCTGGGGGACAACGCGTTGAAAGCCGTCTTTGTCAAGTTCAAGGAACTGGCCGACCGCAAAAAGGAAATCTATGACGACGACCTGATCGCCCTGATGAGCGACAACGCCACCAACGCCGCCCATGACCACCTGCAGGTGAAATCACTGCGCGTCGTCTGTGGCACCGACGGCCCGCAAAGCGCCGAACTGGTACTGACGATCGACGGTAGCGACCACAACACCACGGCAACCGGCGACGGGCCTGTCGATGCGACCTTCAACGCGGTCAAGGCGCTGGTCCCGCACAGCGCGCGCCTGCAGCTTTATCAGGTACAGGCCGTGACCGAGGGGACCGACGCGCAGGCAACAGTCAGCGTGCGCATGGAAGAGGGGGGCAAGCTGGTGACCGGGCAAAGCTCGGATACCGACACGGTTGTTGCCTCGGCCAAGGCCTATGTGAACGCGCTTAACAAGCTGATGGTGCGGCGTGAGAAAACCGCCCCCGAGGCGCTGGCCCATTGACCCCGGGACCGACACGGCGCGCACCGCTGCTAAACACGCCGTGTCGGTCGGCAAGAAGGCGCCCATCAGGGGCAAAGCACCCCCTTTACGCCTTGCGCGGGAAGCGCCTATAAGAAGCGAGTTTTGCGGCGCTGGGAGTCGCAATTTTTGCGGCACTTATGACAGGAATTCTCTTTATGGTGGGGTCCTTTTCGTCTCTGTTTTCGTCCGATATGGCCATCGACCTCGGCACGGCGAACACGCTGGTCTATGTCAAGGGCAAGGGCATTATCCTGAATGAGCCCTCGGTTGTGGCCTATCACATCAAGGACGGCCGCAAGGCAGTGCTGGCAGTGGGCGAAGATGCCAAACTGATGTTGGGGCGCACCCCCGGCAGCATCGAGGCGATTCGGCCTATGCGCGACGGCGTCATCGCGGATTTCGATACCGCCGAGGAAATGATCAAGCATTTCATCCGCAAGGTCCACAAACGTACGACATTTACCAAACCCAAGATCATCGTTTGTGTCCCTTACGGCGCGACTCCGGTTGAAAAACGGGCCATTCGCCAGTCGGTCCTGTCGGCAGGGGCGCGCAAGGCGGGGTTGATTGCCGAACCCATCGCCGCGGCGATCGGGGCCGGCATGCCGATCACGGATCCGACCGGCAGCATGGTCGTCGATATCGGCGGCGGCACCACCGAGGTTGCCGTTCTGTCACTGGGCGACATCGTCTATGCCCGCAGCGTCCGGGTTGGCGGCGACCGCATGGACGAGGCCATAATCAGCTATCTCAGGCGCCAGCAAAACCTGCTGATCGGCGAGGCCACGGCGGAACGGATCAAGACCTCGATCGGCACCGCCCGGATGCCCGAGGACGGGCGCGGCTCCTCCATGCAGATCCGCGGGCGCGACCTGTTGAACGGCGTGCCCAAGGAAATCGAAATCACCCAGGCGCAGGTGGCCGATGCCCTCAGCGAGCCGGTGCAGCAGATCAACGAAGCGGTGATGAGCGCGCTTGAGGCCACGCCGCCGGATCTGGCCGCGGATATCGTCGATCGGGGAGTCATGCTGACCGGCGGCGGGGCCCTTCTGGGCGATCTTGACCTTGCCTTGCGCGAACAGACCGGTCTGGCCATTTCGGTGGCCGAGGAATCGCTGAACTGCGTGGCCATGGGCACCGGAAAGTCGCTGGAATACGAGAAGCAGCTGCAGCACGTCATCGACTACGACAGTTAACCAGAACCGCCACCAATACAGCAGGCACCGGAAAGAGGGATGCGCGTGGCCCGGGACCGACAGTCAGATCAGAATTACGCAAAACCCATCCGCAGGATTGTTTTTGGCCTGATCCTGCTGATCCTCTTGGGCACGTTTCTGCTGTGGCGGGTCAACAATCCGCGCATGGAAAAGTTTCGCATGGCGGTGGTGGACCGGATCGTGCCCCGTTTCGACTGGGCGCTGGTTCCAGTGGCGCGCCTGTCGCGAATGGTCGCGGATTTCCGCTCCTACACCAATATTTACGAGCAAAACCGGGAACTGCGCCACGAGTTGCAGCGCCTCAAGGGCTGGCGCGAGGCGGCCTTGCAGCTGGAGCAGAAAAACGCCCGCCTGCTGGATCTGAACAAGGTCAGGATCAGCCCCAAGCTGACCTATGTGACCGGAGTGGTGATGGCCGATTCGGGCTCACCCTTTCGGCAGTCGGTCCTGATCAATGTCGGGCGACGGGACGGGGTGCGGGACGGCTGGGCCACGGTGGACGGTCTGGGACTGGTGGGGCGGATCTCGGGCGTTGGACAGCGGGTCTCACGGGTGATCCTGCTGACCGACAGCTCCAGCGCCATTCCGGTGACGATCGAGCCCTCAGGACAGCACGCCGTCATGGTCGGTATCAACGGCACCTATCCGGTGATCAAATTCCCCGAACTGCCCGAGAAAATCCACCCCGGAGACCGCGTGGTCAGTTCCGGGGATGCCGGGGTCTTTCCCCCCGGGCTGTTGGCCGGGCAGGTGGTGCTGGGACGCAACGGGCGCTTTCTGGTCAAACTGGCGGCCGACTATTCGCAGTTGGAGTTCATGCGCGTGCTGCGCAGCCGCCCGGCTGAAAAGATCGGCGTTTCCGACACCATCGTGGGCAAGCCCGCCACGGCCGCACCCGGAGGCGGCTAGAATGAGCCCCGGCGCAATCTTGTTTCGGATCTGGCTGGGACGCGCGAAATTCCTCGCTTGCGCCGCTGTCTTGCTGTTCATCGCGCTGGTGCCAGTCAACGCCAGCCCGCAGCTTATTCCCGGCCCGGACCTGCTGTTCGGGCTGATCCTTGCCATCGTCCTGCGCCGGCCCGAGTTCGCGCCCTTCTGGCTCCTGGCCCCGGTCCTGTTTCTAAGCGACATCCTGCAAATGCGGCCTCCCGGCCTCTGGGCCCTGATCGTGATTTTGGCCGCCGAGTTCACCCGCGCGCAAGAATACCGCTTTCGCGATCTGGCCTTTCCGGTGGAATGGGCGCTGGTGGCGGGGGTGATGTTTGCGGCGATGAGCGCCAACCACCTGATCCTGTTTCTGACACTGGCCGCGCAGAGCTCATTCGGGGCGGTGATGCTGCACTATCTTGTGACCGTTCTGACCTATCCACTGGTCAGCTTTATCTGCTATTTTATCCTGCAAATCCGCAAGGTAACACCGGATGTCGCCATCCGATTCGGGCGCCGATTATGAGTTTGATCAAGCGTGGCAACGAAAACGGGGTAAAATCGGTCAACCGCCGAGCGCTGATCGTGTTCGGGGCGCAGGCCGGTGTGGCCGGGCTGCTGGCGGCGCGGCTGCGTTATCTGCAGGTCGATCAGGGCGCACAATTCCGCCTGCTGGCCGAGGAGAACCGGATCAACATTCGCCTGATCCCCCCGGCGCGCGGCCTGATCTTTGATCGCAACTGGGTATTGCTGGCGGAAAATTTGCAGAATTATCGGATCGTCATGGTTCGCGAGCAGGCCGGCGACGTCAAGGCGGTACTGGATCGGCTGATGGAAATCGTGCCGCTCAGCCCCCGCGACCACGCCACAGTCCTGAAAGAGCTGCGACGCCGCGCGGCCTTTGTTCCGGTCACAATCGCCGAGCGCCTGAGCTGGTCACAACTGGCCGAGGTGATGGCCAATGCGCCGGCCCTGCCCGGGGTCACGGCAGAACTGGGCCTTTCGCGCCACTACCCGCTGGGACCGGATTTCGCCCATGTTGTCGGCTATGTCGGGCCGGTCAGCGACTTTGACCTGAAGCACATGAACGACCCGGACCCGCTGTTGCAGATCCCCAAATTCCAGATCGGCAAAAGCGGTGTCGAGCGCAAGCTCGAGCGCAAGCTGCGCGGCTTTGCCGGCACCCGCCGGATCGAGGTTAACGCCGTCGGGCGCGTCATGCGCGAAATCGACCGGCACGAGGGGCAGCCGGGTGCGAATGTGCAACTGACCATCGACAACGGGCTGCAAAATTACATGCTGGCGCGACTGGGAACCGAACTCAGCGCCTCAGCAGTGGTGATCGATGTTCGCAATGGCGACCTCATGGCCATCGGCTCATCGCCGAGTTTTGATCCCAACAAGTTCGTCCGGGGCATTTCCGTTCCCGATTACAAGGATCTGACCCAGAACCCCTATCTGCCGCTGGCCGACAAGGCGGTGCAGGGCACATACCCGCCGGGCTCGACCTTCAAGGTGATGGTGGCGCTGGCGGCACTCGAGGCCGGGCTGGTGACGACGGATGAAACGATTTTCTGCCGCGGTTATATCGACCTGGGCAAGCAGCGGTTCCATTGCTGGAAGCGCGCCGGTCACGGCCGGATTGACCTCAAGAACAGTCTGAAACAATCCTGCGACGTCTATTACTATGAAATGGCCCAGCGGGTCGGGATCGAAAAGATCGCTGCGATGGCGCGCCGTTTCGGGCTGGGCGACCGGGCGCCGCTGCCGCTGAACGGGATCGCCGCCGGGCGGATTCCGACGAAAGCGTGGAAAAAGCGCACGATCGGCGAAAGCTGGCGCATCGGCGACAGCCTGAATGCCGCCATCGGTCAGGGCTTTGTTCAGGCGTCACCGCTGCAACTGGCGCTGATGACCGCACGGCTGGCCTCGGGGCGGGCGCTGGCCGCGCGCCTGTTGAAATCCATCGACGGGGTCGAGACCGAGATTGCCCCGGCCCCGGATCTGGGCCTGTCACCGGCCACGCTGGATGCGGTCAGGGGCGGCATGTTCGCCGTCTCCAACGAGCGCCACGGCACCGGCTATGCCAGCCGCATCGCCGAAAAATCGATGCTGATGGCGGGGAAAAGCGGCACCAGTCAGGTCCGCCGCATCACCCGCAAAGAACGGGCGCGCGGAATCACCCGCAACCTCGATCTGCCCTGGAAGCGACGGGATCACGCGCTGTTCATCGCCTATGCGCCATTTGACGCCCCGCGCTACGCGACCGCTGTGGTGGTCGAGCACGGCGGCGGCGGTTCGCATTTCGCCGCCCCCATCGCCCGCGACCTGCTGCTTGAGGCCCTTTACGGCGGCACCCCCCCGCTCAGCGCCTATCCCCGCAGCCAGCGCACCAGAATCCAGAACGAACGGGACAAGCTGATCCTGCGCGATCCGGCCAGCGTCGTCCCGGCCAAGGATCGCGCATGAGCTATCTGGTCCACAATTACAAGGCCGTACCGAGCGGCTGGCGCAAGATCCTCTACCTTAACTGGCCCTTGATCCTGTTGATCGTCGCGGTCTCGATGATCGGGTTTCTGATGTTGTATTCGGTGGCTGGCGGCAGCATCCACCCCTGGGTCGCGCCACAGGTGAAACGCTTTGGCGTCGGTTTTGTGGTGATGCTGATGGTCGCCTTCGTACCGATCTGGTTCTGGCGCAATATCGCCGGGTTGGCCTATTTCATCTCGCTGGTGCTGTTGATCGGGGTGGCGCTGTTTGGACAGGTGGGCATGGGCGCGCAACGCTGGATTGATCTGGGGCCGATCCGCATTCAACCTTCTGAACTGATGAAGATTGCTCTGGTGATGGCCTTGGCGGCCTATTATGACTGGCTGGATATTTCCAAGGTGTCCCGGCCCCTGTGGGTGTTCCTGCCGGTCCTGATGATTCTGGTGCCGATGGCGCTGGTCCTGAAGCAGCCCGATCTGGGTACCGCGCTGTTGCTGGCCCTTGGTGGCGGGGCAGTGATGTTCATGGCCGGCGTCAGCTGGATATATTTTGCCGTCGCGCTGGCCGCGGGGGGCGGTCTGGTGGCGACGGTCATGCTGTCGCGCGGCACCAGTTGGCAATTGCTGAAGGACTATCAGTTCAAACGCATCGACATCTTTTTGAACCCGGCGCTGGACCCGCTGGGGGCGGGCTATCACATCACCCAGTCCAAGATCGCTCTTGGCTCGGGGGGCTGGGCCGGGCGAGGCTATATGCAGGGCACGCAAAGCCGACTGAACTTTTTGCCCGAAAAGCAGACCGATTTCATCTTTACCACGCTTGCCGAAGAGCTGGGCTTTGTCGGCGGGGCCTCATTACTGCTGCTTTATATCCTGATCGTCGCCTTTATCCTCATGAGTGCCTACAACAACCGCGACCGCTTTGGGGCGCTGTTGACGCTGGGCATCGGGATGACCTTTTTCCTGTTTTTTGCGGTCAACATGGCGATGGTCATGGGGCTGGCGCCGGTGGTCGGGGTTCCCTTGCCGCTGGTCTCTTATGGCGGCACGGCGATGCTGGTGCTGTTGATCGGCTTTGGCCTTGTGCAGAGCGCCCATATCCACCGCCCCCGGAGAACCTGAGATGGCAGCAACGATCCTTTATGCTGGCGACCGCGCCGAGTGGCCGCTCTACCGCGAGGCTCTGACCGGAGCCTTGGCGCAGGCCGGGGTCAGCGCGCAGCTTCTGTCTCACGGCTCCAGCCCCGATAAGATCGATTACATCGTCTATGCCCCGAACGGCGGGATCGAGGATTTCACTCCGTTCACACGGCTCAAGGCAGTCCTCAGCCTCTGGGCCGGGGTCGAGACCTTTCAGCACAACCAAACGCTGCGCGTGCCGCTGGCCCGGATGGTGGACCCGGGCCTGACGGCGGGCATGGGCGAATGGGTTCTGGGCCATGTCATGCGCGCCCATCTGGGAATGGATACGCATATTCTGGGGCAGGACGGCATTTGGCGTCACGACACCATCCCGCCACTGGCGCAAGATCGGCACATCGGCGTGCTGGGGTTGGGTGCCTTGGGGGCCCATGCGGCGCGCAGCCTGGCCCGGGTCGGCTTTCAGGTGTCCGGCTGGAGCCGACGGCCAAAGTCGATCCCGGGTATCGCCTGCCACAGCAGCGCGAAGGGGCTGGAGGCGGTGCTATCGGGCGCTGAAATTCTGGTGCTGCTGCTGCCCCTGACACCTGAGACCGAGACCATCCTGAACGCCGAAACCCTTGCGATGATGCCCCGGGGGGCGACCCTTCTCAATCCCGGACGCGGCGGGCTGATTGACGATGACGCGCTGTTGGCGGCATTGGACTCCGGGCAAATCGGGGCCGCGACGCTTGATGTGTTCCGAACCGAGCCCCTGCCCCCGGCACATCCGTTCTGGGCCCACCCGCGGGTGACGGTCACACCGCATATCGCCTCGGAAACCCGCATCCAGAGCGCCGCCAAAACCATCGCCGAAAATATCCGCCGCAGCGAGGCGGGCCTGCCGCTCAGAAATCTGGTGGACCGACAGAGCGGCTATTGAGGCGGCCATTGATCCCGCAGGCGGATTTGCGTTAGATCAGCCCACAGCGTCTCTTATTTAGAGGGACGCTTTAGCCCACGCCATTGGACGGACCCGACATGATTTACAAAACCGCACAAGACTGGACCTCGGCGCGGCATCGCCATGTGCTGCTGTTTGGCATGTCCGGCCTTGGCAAGACCCATGTCTCCAACATCCTGCGCGAAGGCGGCGACTGGTTCCACTATTCCGTCGATTACCGCATCGGCACGCGCTATATGGGCGAACATATCGTCGATAATTTCAAGGTCGAGGCGATGCGCAACCCGTTTCTAGCCGACCTGCTGCGCAGCGATTCGATCTATATCGCGTCAAACATCACCTTTGAGAACCTCTCGCCCCTGTCCACCTATATGGGCAAGCCGGGAAACCCGGCGCTGGGGGGGATCCCGATGACGGAATACAAGCGCCGCCAAGAGCAGCACCGAAAGGCCGAGATCGCCGCTCTTCTGGATACGCCGCATTTCATTCAGCGGGCGCGCAGCCTATATGAATACGATAATTTCGTCTGCGATTCCGGCGGCTCGATCTGCGAAGTGGTGGACCCCGAGGACCCTGCTGACTCGGTTCTCAACGCACTGTCTGAACATCTGCTGCTGGTCTGGATCGAGGGCGGCACGGAACACGCAAAAGAACTGGCCAGACGCTTTGATGTGGCGCCAAAGCCGATGTATTTCGACGCCGATTTTCTGGTCGAGACCTGGGCCCGGTTTTGTCATGACAACGCCGTTCACGAAACCGAGGTGGACCCCGATGCGTTCATGCGCTTTGCCTACCGGCGCTGTCTGGAGCACCGCCAACCGCTCTATCGTGCGATGGCCGAGAACTGGGGGGTGTCGGTCCCGGCAAGCGACATGGCCGCGGTCAAAAACAGTGCCGATTTTCAGGCGGTGATCGCCCAGGCCCTTGATGCGCGCTGAGGGCAGCGTTATCTGAAGACCCCCAGAGGATTTTTCCATGCCGATCAGACTGCCAGAAACCCTGCCCGCTTATGATATCCTCACCAAGGAGGGGGTCATGGTCATGTCCGAGGCGCAGGCCGCCCGTCAGGACATCCGCCCGTTGCATATCGGCCTGCTCAACCTGATGCCCAAGAAAATCCAGACCGAAACGCAATTTGCCCGCCTGATCGGCGCCACGCCGATCCAGATCGAACTGACCCTGATCCGGATGAGCGCCCACCAGTCCAAGAACGCGTCACCCCAGCACATGGAAAGCTTCTATCAGCCCTTTCAGGCGGTGAAAGAGCGCAAGTTCGACGGCCTGATCATCACCGGCGCCCCGATCGAGCGCCTGCCCTTTGAGGCGGTCACTTACTGGGACGAAATGCAGGAGGTCATCGACTGGGCCCAGCATCACGTGCATTCGACATTCGGCGTCTGCTGGGGCGGGATGGCGATGATCTATCACAAGCACGGCATTGACAAGCATCTGCTGGACAAAAAGGCCTTTGGCTGTTTTCGCCACCAGAACAAGGCGCCCGCCTCGCCCTACCTGCGCGGCTTTTCCGACGATTTCGTCATTCCCGTCAGCCGCTGGACCGAGATGCGTGCCGCCGAGATCGACGCCGTAGCGGGGCTGAAAACCCTGCTGTCCTCGGACGAGGTCGGCCCCTGCCTGATCGAGGATGCAGCCAATCGGGCGCTCTATATCTTTAACCATTTTGAATATGACAGTGACACCCTGAAACAGGAATATGACCGCGACATCGCCAATGGCACCGAGATCAACATCCCCCTGAACTATTACCGCAACGACGACCCCCGGCAGCCGCCCGAGAACCGCTGGCGCAGCCACGCCCATCTGCTCTATGGCAACTGGATCAACCAGATCTACCAGACCACCCCCTTTGACATGGCCCTGATCGGCACGGAGGCCGCATGAACTGGCTTGCCTTGGTCATTGCCGTTCTGATTTTGACGGGCCTCTGGATCCTGTGGCGCGCCGGGCGCAACGAGCGTGCCATCGAGGCCGCCCACCCCCGTACCGCCAAGGTAGTTCACGTCAACGGCCACGAGATCACCCTTGACGTTCGCGGTCACGGCGCCCCCATCGTCCTGATCCACGGCGCCAGCGGCAATCTCATGGACATGACCTTTGCGCTGGCACCGGCGCTGGCAGATCGCTTTACGGTGATCTCGGTGGACCGACCGGGACTGGGCCACAGCCCGGCGCTGCACCGACGCGGCGAGACGCTGCGGGAACAGGCCGACATCCTGCAGGCAGCGGTGGAAAAACTGGGCTTTTCCAAGGTCTATGTTCTGGGTCAAAGCTACGGCGGCGCGGTGGCGCTGGCATGGGCCCTGGCCCATCCCAACAGCGTCGCCGGACTGGTTCTGGTCTCGGCACCGTCCAACCCGTGGGACGGCGGGCTGGGCCTTCTTTATACCCTCAACGGCAACCCTGTAACCGGCCCGATCATGCGCGCCATTGTCGCCGCCTTTCCCCCGCGGCGGCGGATCAACGACACCATCACCGAGATATTCTCGCCTCAGGCAGTGCCCAAAGGCTATGCCCGCCACATCGCGCCCGACCTGACCATCCGGCGCAAAGTGCAGCGCGCCAACGCCCTTCAGCTGAAACATCTGAAGGGCGAACTGGCCGCCATGGCCCCCCGTTATGGCGAGATCACAATCCCGGTCGAGGCCATTCACGGTACTGCCGACACTATCGTGCCCGAGGCGGTCCATAACCGGAAACTGCGCACCCAGATCCGCGATTTTCACGAAACCATCCTGCCGGGCATGGGCCATATGCCCCATATCACCCAAACCGAGGCAGTGGTGCAGGCGGTGGTGCATCTGGATCAGCGTGTCGGCCTGCAGGACCCAGATATCACGCATGAAGCCGGGGACGAAACATGACCCTGTCCGCCCAAAACAGCGCGGTCGCCAACGATGGCTAAGCGCGGCTATCATCACGGCAACCTCAGGCAGGCGCTGGTTGACGCCACTCTCGGACTGATCGTGGCCAAGGGGCCGCAGGGCTTTACCATGGCCGAGGCCGCCAAACTGGCCGGCGTCTCTCCTGCCGCGCCCTATCGGCATTTTCCGGGCAAGGATGCCATGATCGCCGAGGCGGCACGCCAAGGCTTTGAAATCTTTGCCGACCTGATGGAGTTTGCCTATCAGGACGGCGCACCCTCGGCGTTGGCAGCCTTCGAGGCCACGGGGCGCGCCTATCTGGCCTTTGCCCAGAAACATCCCGGCCACTATATCGCCATGTTTGAAAGCGGCCTCAGGATCAACGAGGACCCCGAACTGGCGCGCGCATCGGCCCGCGCCATGGCCCCGCTGATACGGGCGGCGAAAAAACTGCTCGAGCGATTGCCCGCCGGACAGCGCCCGCCCGCCTCGATGGTGTCCCAGCACATATGGGCGATGAGCCACGGCGTGGTCGAGCTGTTCGCCCGCGGCGAACCCGGGGCGCGCGCGCCGTTTTCCCCTGAGGACCTGCTTGAAAGCGGCATCGGAATCTACCTGCGCGGGTTGGGAATCCTGTCCCCCGCCGACCCGCCCCCCGACCCGCAAGCCCAGCCCTCGGGCGCGAATCGCTTGGCCGGGCAGGCGGACACCTGACTGCGACCATCTGACCTGATCGACCGGTTTACGTCACATTTTCAGCACAGGGCGCAACCGAAATTCCGGCAAAACGGCAGCAAAACCGCGCAACCCGAGCGCCGATATTGAGCGTCCCCGACAGACAGGCTAGACAGATATGAATCCATTTTGGGGGCAATTCAATGTCCGTGCCTAAAACCGTTTTGATAACCGGCGCGAGTGCCGGAATTGGCTCTGAAACCGCCGTTGCCGCTGCCGAGTCCGGCTATGATGTCGCCATTGGCTATCATTCCGACCGCGCGGGGGCCGAGAAAACCGCTGAAAAGGTCCGCGCTCTGGGACAAAAGGCGGTGCTGGTTCAAGGCGACGTTTCGGATCCCGGTGATGTCATACGTATGTTTGACGAGGTCGACTCGGCCTTTGACGAGTTGGGGGTTCTGGTCAACAACGCCGGGATCGTCGATCAGCCTGCGCGGGTTGAAAACATCAGCCACGCGCGCCTGCGCCGGATGTTTGACATCAACACCATCGGCCCGTTTCTGTGCGCCAAGCAGGCGGCAATACGCATGGCTTATCGCTATGGCGGCGCCGGCGGGGTGATCGTCAACGTCTCATCCATCGCCGCACGCCTTGGAAGCGCCAACAATTATGTCGATTACGCCGCCTCCAAGGGGGCCGTGGACGTGCTGACCAAGGGCCTCGGAGATGAAATGGCCGCCGATAACGTGCGCGTCGTCGGTGTGCGCCCGGGCATTATCGACACCGACATTCACGAAAAGGGCGGCCAGCCCGACCGGATCAAGGCGATGTCCAACCAACTGCCGATGAAACGCGCCGGCACCCCACGCGAGGTGGCCGACACGATCCTTTATCTGATCAGCGACAAGGCCAGCTATATCACCGCGACCTCGCTGGACGTCAGCGGCGCGCGTTAGACGCAGCCCCCGACCTTCACGCGATCTTCCTCTTGCCCCGGCTCGCACGCTCGCCTAAAACCCGGTCAATCACCGGCCATTGCGGATTCCGACCATGCTAGACATCACCTATACCGAACCCAAAGCCAAGACGATTGCCGGCGCCCGCGACGACTGGGAGCTGGTCATCGGCATGGAGGTTCATGCGCAGGTATCCTCGAACGCCAAGCTTTTCTCGGGCGCTTCGACCCTGTTCGGGGCCGAGCCCAACTCGAACGTCTCGTTCGTTGACGCTGCCATGCCCGGCATGTTGCCCGTCATCAACGAATACTGCGTCGAGCAGGCCGTGCGCACGGGGCTGGGGCTGCAGGCGGAAATCAACCTGTTTTCCGCCTTTGACCGCAAGAACTATTTCTATCCAGACCTGCCACAGGGCTATCAGATCAGCCAGCTTTACCACCCCATCGTCGGTGAGGGCGAGGTGCTGGTGGACATGGGCCAAGGCACCGCTCGTCTGGTCCGCGTCGAACGCATTCATCTGGAACAGGACGCCGGCAAGTCGGTCCACGACATGGACCCCAACATGAGCTTTGTCGATCTCAACCGCACTGGTGTTGCGCTGATGGAGATCGTCAGCCGCCCCGACATCCGCAGCCCCGAAGAGGCCGCCGCCTATGTCGTCAAGTTGCGCCAGATATTGCGTTACTTAGGCACCTGCGAGGGCAACATGCAAAACGGCAACCTGCGCGCCGACGTCAACGTCTCGGTCTGTCGCCCCGGCGCCTATGAACGCTACCGCGAAAGCGGAGATTTCGGCCACCTTGGCACCCGCTGCGAACTGAAGAACATGAACTCGATGCGCTTTATCCAGCAGGCCATCGATTACGAGGCCCGCCGCCAGATCGCCATTCTGGAAGATGGTGGCAGCATCGATCAGGAAACCCGTCTTTATGACGCCGACAAGGGCGAGACGCGCTCGATGCGCTCCAAGGAAGAGGCGCATGACTATCGCTATTTCCCCTGCCCCGACCTGTTGCCGCTGACGCTGGAACAGGACTGGGTGGACAGGATCAAGGCCGGATTGCCGGAACTGCCGGACGCCAAAAAAGCCCGCTTTATCGCCGATTTCGGGGTCACCGAGTATGACGCCAGCGTGCTGACCGCAGACATCGCCAATGCCGCCTATTTCGAGGACGTCGCCAAGGGCCGCGATGGCAAGCAGGCGGCAAACTGGGTCATCAACGAATTGTTTGGCCGCCTTAACAAGGACGAAAAGAACATTCAGGACAGCCCAGTCTCGGCAGCGCAGCTGGGCAAGATCCTTGATCTGATCTCCAGCGGCGACATTTCCGGCAAGATCGCCAAGGACCTGTTCGAGATCGTCTATACCGAAGGCGGCGACCCGGCCGAGATCGTCGAGGCGCGCGGGATGAAGCAGGTCACGGACCTCGGCGCCATCGAAGCTGCCGTTGACCAGATCATTATCGACAACCCCGAACAGGTGGAAAAGGCCAAACAAAACCCGAAACTGGCGGGCTGGTTTGTCGGTCAGGTGATGAAAGCAACCGGCGGCAAGGCTAACCCCAAGGCCGTAAATCAGATCGTTCGCCAGAAATTGACGTTTTAATGCGTTTCGACAAATTTTCGGGCTTTTCTCATCGCCATAGGCCGCGAATTGTGGCAAATTGCGGCACAAATATGGCGGGCATTGTTTCCATACTAGACAATCATCGGTTGTTGATTTTCAATATATAGCGTTTTCCACACTATTTACCACTGCATATAGACAAGTTAACAATTCGTTAAAACAAACTGTTTCCAAATTCGCTATTAATCATTCAATCATTTTGTCGTGTAGTCGCTCCCGGGGGACATCGCTGAAAGAGGGAACGGGGAGCTGCCACCAAATGTCCAAATATGAATACAAGGTTGTGGCCGCGCCAAGAAAGACTCGGTCTTTCAAGGGGGTGCGCCGCCACGAAGATCAGTTTGCAGCGGTTCTGGCCGAGGCCATGAACGACCTTGCCGGCAGCGGCTGGGAATACCTGCGCGCCGAAAGCCTGCCGTGCGAGGAAAAGACCGGGCTGACCAGCCGGGTCGAATCCTACCAGTCGGTTCTGGTGTTCCGCCGCGAAATCGTCGCCGATCAGAAATTCTTTGAAACACCCCCGACCCGCCAGATCGAACTGCACAAGATCGACGAGGACACGACCGAAAAGGACTTTGTCTTTACCTCCAGCCATCGCGCCGCCAGTGCAACGGTAACGCCGCTGCACAGCACCAACGCCGAGAGCACAAGCAACGTCACGACACAGGCCGGGGTCCTCGGGATCCTGCGCAGCCGCAAGGCGCGCCTGATGCGCTCCGAATCCGCAGAGCCATCATCAGCCACATCGCCAGCACCGCTGCCTGAGGCGGCAAAACACGCCGCCGAATAGGTCCAACAGAGAACAGGGGGCAGACAACGGCGCCGCCCCTGCCCCCCTGCCGCCCCCCTGGCTCAGGCCGAAATCTCCAGCGACAGCGCGTGGATGCGCCCCACCAGCGCCGGCGTCAGCGCCGCGTGAACGGCCCGATGTCGGGCGACCCGGCTCATTGGCGCAAAGGCGGGTGCCCGGATAATCACCTTGAAATGGCTCTGCCCCCCTTCGCGATAGCCGGCGTGCCCGCGATGTGCCTCGCTTTCATCAATCACGCGCAGCTCATCGGGCTGGAACGCCGCAGTCAGTTTTTCCGTAATTTCATCTGCAACTTTCACTTTTTTTCCTCTTTTTTTCGCGCCCGACAAGCGTTTCGCTCTTGGCCCCGCGCGGCAAAACACTAAACTGCTTCATCCGAGTCGAAAAGCAAAAGGATTACGGGGATCATGGCAGGGCGATCACCATTTGATTTTGATATTTCCGTGTCGGCGGACAAAAAACGCCGGGCGCGGGGACGGCGGGGGATGTCCGGTGCCTTCGAGACCTCCTCGCGGGTCTGCGAGCATGACGGCTGCCAGCAGCCCGGAAAATACCGCGCCCCCAAGCACCCCGACAATCTGGATGATTTCCTGTGGTTCTGCCTTGAACACGTGCGCGCCTATAATCTGAAGTGGAATTTTTTCGAGAACCACTCGGAAGAAGAGTTGGAAAAGCAATTTGCCGCCGACAAGGTCTGGGAGCGGCCGACCAAACCCTTTGGCAAAAAGGGCGAAACATCGCAAAGCGCCACCGTCGAGGCCAAGGCCTGGGCGCGCCTCGGGATTGACGACCCGCACGAGGTTCTGGGCGAAAACGCAACCCGCAACCCCGGCTCGGGGCGCGGAACGGTCATCGCACGCAAACTACCGGCCACGGAACGGCGCGCCCTCAGCCTGCTTGACGCCGAAGACCACTGGACCAAAAGCGAAATCCGCAAGCAATATAAATCGCTGGTCAAAGACCTGCACCCCGACATGAACGGCGGCAACCGCGACGACGAGGACCGCCTACAGCAGGTCGTCTGGGCGTGGGAGCAGATCAAGGTCAGCCGCAGTTTCAAGGATTAGGGCGTAGGAGCCATCAAATTCGATCCCCCGGGTTGGGAACCGTCGACAATCACCGGGACCGACTGCCGGGGCCGACTGCCGCCGCGTCATAATGCGCGCCGGCGCCACTCCCCCTTGCAGAGGGATGGAATTTGTTTCACTACGTGAAGGCTGGAAAGGCCCGCCCGGGGCCCATAACTGAATGGCAGGGAAATTACATTATGGCTGATGGCATGACGAACAGGATGGCAGAACCCGACAAGCGCTATTCGGTGCGGGATCTGTTCGGCTTTGACACCGAGATGGAGGTCTATGGCTTTGCCGAGCCCTCGGACCGGGTTCCAGTGATTGATCCGACCTACAAGTTCGACCCCGACACGACTCTGGCCATTTTGGCCGGCTTTGCCCATAACCGCCGGGTGATGATCCAGGGCTACCACGGCACCGGCAAATCGACCCATATCGAACAGATCGCCGCGCATCTGAACTGGCCCTGCGTGCGGGTCAATCTGGACAGCCACATCAGCCGCATCGACCTGATCGGCAAGGACGCGATCAAGCTGAAGGATGGCAAGCAGGTGACCGAGTTCCACGAAGGCATCCTGCCCTGGGCCCTGCGCAACCCGGTTGCCATCGTGTTTGACGAATACGACGCGGGGCGCGCCGATGTGATGTTCGTCATTCAGCGGGTGCTGGAACATGACGGCAAGCTGACGCTTCTCGACCAGAACGAGATCATCACCCCGCATCCCAGCTTTCGGCTGTTTGCGACATCCAATACGGTCGGCCTTGGCGACACCACCGGCCTTTATCACGGGGTGCAACAGATCAACCAGGCACAGATGGACCGCTGGTCGCTGGTGGCAACGCTGAACTATCTCAGCCATGACGCCGAAAGCGCCATCGTGCTGGCCAAGGCCCCGCATTACAACACCGACAAGGGACGACAGATCATCAGCCAGATGGTCACCGTTGCCGATCTCAGCCGCACGGCCTTCATGAACGGCGACATTTCCACCGTGATGAGCCCGCGCACGGTGATCAACTGGGCCCAGAACGCCGAGATTTTCAAGAACGTGGGCTTTGCCTTCCGCCTGACCTTCCTCAACAAATGCGATGAGCTGGAACGCCAGACCGTGGCGGAATTCTATCAGCGCTGCTTTGACGAGGAGCTGCCGGAAAGCGCTGCGAGTGTCAGCCTTGGCTGACCGGCAGCACCCTGCTCTGCGGCCCTCACGCGTGTGGGGGGGATTTTGATGAGCAAAAAATCCGACAACCCGGCCGACCCGTTCAAAAAGGCCCTGAGTGACGCAACCCGAGCGATGGCCAATGAGGCCGAGCTGAACATCGCCTTTACCGTCGATCCTCCGGGCCTGTCCGAGGACACCATGCGCCTGCCTCAGGTCACCCGCCGGATGAGCCACCAAGAGGTGCTTTTGGCGCGCGGAACGGCGGACGCCTATGCCATGAACCTGCGCTTTCACGATGCGGCAACACACGCCAAATACGCCCCTGAGGGGCAGATGGCCCGGGACCTCTACGAAGCGATGGAAACCGCCCGCTGCGAGGCCATGGGCGCGCGGGTGATGCCCGGCACCGCCAGCAATATCGACGCCAAAATCGGCGCCGAGGCGGACAAGCAGGGATTTTCCGACATCAGCGATCGCGCTCTGGCGCCATTGGCCACCGCGGCCGGCTATCTCGTACGCCACCTCGCAACCGGGCGCGACCTGCCGGCGGGGGCCAACAACGTGATGAACCTCTGGCGCGACTTCATGCAGGCCGAGGCCGGCGGCACGCTTGAGGCGGTGAATGACGTTCTGGCCGACCAGACGGAATTTGCCCGGCTTGCACGTCAGGTGATCGAGGATCTCGGCTATGGCGACCAGCTGGGCGATGACCCCGACCAGCAGGACAACGACGAGGATCAAGAGGCCGAGGACGACGCCGAAGAAGACGAGCAACCCGACAGCGAGGGGGGCGAGGACGAGGACGACAGCAACGAGGCCGAGGACAGTGACGAGGAAAACCCGTCGGAAACCGAGGACACCCAATCGCAAGTGGCGATGGAAGACATGGACGATATGGACATGTCAGACGAGGCGGAAATGGCCGATGGCGAACCGCCGCTTGAGCCGCCTGCCCCGCCGCCACATTCCGAGGCCGACCCGAATTACAGGGTCTTTGCCACCGAGTTCGACGAGGAAATCAAGGCCGAAGACCTGGCCAGCCCAGCCGAGCTGGAACGCCTGCGCGCCTATCTGGACCAGCAGCTCGAGCCCCTGAAAGGCGCTGTCAGCCGTCTGGCGAACAAGCTGCAGCGCCGTCTTCAGGCGCAACAGAACCGCAGTTGGCTGTTTGACCTCGAAGAGGGGCTCCTTGATGCAGGGCGTCTGGCCCGGGTGGTGACCAACCCCACGACTCCGCTGAGTTTCAAGCAGGAAAAGGACACCGAGTTCAAGGACACGATCGTCACTCTTCTGCTGGACAATTCCGGCTCGATGCGGGGGCGGCCGATCTCGATTGCGGCGATCTGTGCCGATGTTCTGGCGCGTACGCTGGAACGCTGCTCGGTCAAGGTCGAAATCCTCGGCTTTACCACCCGCGCCTGGAAAGGCGGGTTGAGCCGCGAAAAATGGCTGGCCGAAGGGCGTGCACAAACGCCGGGGCGGCTGAATGATCTCAGGCACATCGTCTACAAGGGGGCCGATGCGCCCTGGCGCCGGGCGCGCCCCAATCTGGGCCTGATGATGAAAGAGGGGTTGCTAAAGGAAAATATCGACGGCGAGGCGCTGGAATGGGCGCACCGGCGCATGTGCGCCCGCCCCGAGGCCCGCCGCATCCTTATGGTCATCAGCGACGGTGCCCCGGTCGACGACAGCACCCTCAGTGTCAATTCTGCGAGCTATCTGGAAAAACACCTGCGGGATGTCATCGCCATGGTAGAAAAACGTCGTGCGGTCGAGCTGATCGCCATTGGCATCGGCCATGACGTGACCCGGTATTATGAGCGCGCAGTCACAATCACCGATGTCGAGCAACTGGCCGGTGCCATGACCGAACAACTGGCCAGTCTGTTTGACAATGACCCACGCAAACGCGCCCGGGTTCTGGGAATCAACCGGATCAAGAGGGCGTGACCCCGCTCGCCTTCGCCGCCCGTGCGCGATACGAATGACACCAGTTCTCGCCCGGGAATCCCCCCCGTCACAGGCATCAAAGAGGCCCGCCCATGCTGCAAAGCTTTGAAACCACCGCATCACCCGAACACGGCGCCCGGCGCTTGCAGGATTTGCGCAAACAGATGGCGGCGGCGGGTCTGGACGGTTTTCTGGTCCCCCGCGCCGATGCGCATCAGGGCGAATGGGTGCAGCCGCGAGACGAGCGGCTGGCCTGGCTGACCGGCTTTACCGGATCGGCCGGTTTTTGCGCGGCCTTGCGTGAGTCCGCTGGCGTCTTTATTGACGGGCGGTATCGCATTCAGGTCAAAGAGCAGATCGATCAGGCGGCCTTTACGCCGGTTCCCTGGCCTGAGACCACGCTGGAGAGCTGGCTCAGGCAGGCGCTGCCAAACGGCGGACGGATCGGGTTTGACCCTTGCCTGCACGTCAAGCGTCAGATCGAGCAGCTGCGCCACGCATTGACGGGCAGCGCAATTGAGCTGGTCGAAAGCGAAAATCTGGTGGACCGCATCTGGAACGATCAGCCGGGCGCCACCGAGGGGCCGATTTGGGCGCATCCCCATACCCTCAGCGGCGAAAGCTCGGCGGACAAACGCGCCCGCCTTGCCGCCGAACTGAGGGCTGCGGGACAGCGGGCGGCGGTTCTGACCCTGCCCGACAGCATCGCCTGGCTTTTGAACATCCGGGGGGCCGATATCGCCCGCACGCCGGTGGTTCTGGCAAACGCCATCCTGCATGACAACTCCAGCGTTGATTTTTTCATCGACCCGGCGCGGATCGATACCGATCTTGGCACCCATCTGGGTGACGCCATCCGCCGGTTGCCGCCCAATGACTTTGCCGCAACGCTTGACCGCCTCGACGGGCCGGTGCGGGTGGACGAGGGCAGCGCGCCGCTTTGGGTCACGAACCGGCTGGTTGCCGCGGGATGTGAAATCGCCTTTGCGCCGGATCCCTGCATTCGCCCCAAAGCCTGCAAGAACGCAACCGAGATTGCGGGCAGCCGCAAGGCCCACCTGCGCGACGGCGTGGCGATGGCCGAGCTGCTGGCCTGGCTTGCCGCACAGGGCAGTGCCCCGGACCTGACCGAGATCGACGTGGTAAAACATCTGGAAAGCCTGCGTCGGCAACTGCCCATGTTCGTTGACCTCAGTTTCGAGACAATCTGCGGCAGCGGTCCAAACGGGGCGATCACCCATTATCGCGTCACCCATGACAGCAACCGGCGGATCGAAACCGGCGATCTGTTGCTGATCGACAGCGGCGGGCAATATCGCGATGGCACAACCGATATCACCCGCACGATTGCAATCGGCCGCCCCGGGCAGCGTCAACGCACCTGCTTTACCCGGGTGCTGAAAGGCATGATTGCGATCTCGCAGGCACGCTGGCCCGAGGGTCTGGCCGGGCGCGACCTCGACGGGTTTGCCCGCATGGCGCTCTGGCGTGCGGGACTGGATTTCGACCATGGCACCGGCCACGGGGTCGGCGCCTTTCTGGCGGTTCACGAGGGGCCACAACGCCTTTCACGACTATCCGATGTCCCTTTTGAGGCGGGCATGATCCTGTCCAACGAACCCGGTTATTACCGCGAGGGGGAATTCGGCATCCGCATCGAAAATCTCTGCGTGGTCTCAGCCGCGCCCCCCCTGCCCGACGGTGACAGCCGCCCGATGCTGCAATTTGAAACCCTGTCATATACGCCGATTGATCGTGCCCTGATCGACCCGACGCTTCTTGACCGGGATGAGCTGGACTGGCTGAACCGCTATCACGCCAAAACGATGGCCCTGATCGCACCGGCCTGCTCGGCGGAGACGCAAGACTGGCTGGCCCGGGCCTGTGCGCCAATCTGAACAGGTTACAAGCTGCGCTCTGGCGTGCTATAAACGCCGCTCAGACAAGGGAGAGACATGGCACAACATATTAAAATCAGACCAGCGGTCGGAACATGGGTTGCCCGCGCGGGCGGCGCCATTCTGGCCGAATCGAAAAATGCAATGGAGCTGATCGAAGGGAAAATGCCCCCGGTGATCTATTTTCCGCGCGCCGATGTCGGCATGGAGTTTCTGGAAAAATCCGAGAACAAATCCTACTGCCCGCACAAGGGAAATGCGGTCTATTTCGGTATTCATGCAAAAAGCGGCGTCATTGCCGACGCCGTCTGGTCCTATGAAGACCCGTTCGAGATTGCCCGGGACATCGCCGGGTATCTGGCCTTTTACCCCGACAAGGTGGTTGTTGAGCGCGTCTGAAAAAAGGCCCGCCACCGACCGTCCTCCACCCACAGCGCAGGTCCCCGCCGACAGGCCCTGAGGGGCCTTGCGAGCGGGTGGACTGCACCGCGCGGGGATTGCGCGTCAGCCGTCGTTATTGCGCGTAATCGTTCAGAACTGCCTGGGTGATGGCCTCGTGGGTGATCACGCCGGTCACGTCCTCAGGACGCGGCACGCCGGTTCCGGGCACGACCAGTTCCATCTTGTGGCCGCGCGACACCATGCGTTTCATCACCGCCTCCAACAGATTGTCGTCGCGGGTGATCCCGATTTCAGTGCGGATCGGCGACAGGGCGCGGGTCTTGTCATCCTTGTCAACCACCACAATCCCCTTGATCCGGTTGCCCTCTGCGACCACCGCATAGGCCAGATCTTCGGGGGGAATATCGGCCAGCGTGGCGGGAACGCGGATCAGATCGCCTTCTTGCACCACCCCCATGATCGGCTGCATGACCTCGGTTGCCAGACGGATCGGAAACATGTGCGAGCGTCGGTCCGTCGGCACGTGATGGCCGCGCCGCGCCAGTTTCATCGTATAGATATTCTCGACCACCATGGCCCGGCGCACACCGATGGCACAGGCCACGGCGATGATCGCGGCCACGGCGATGTTATAGTCACCGGTCATCTCGAAAATCATCATGATCGCCGTCATCGCCGCGCCGGTGCCGCCCCCGACCAAACCGGCCATGCCCACCAGCGCAAAGGTAATCGGGCTGAAGCCAAGCGTCGGCCAGATCGCATCCAGAACCGAGCCAAAGGCCCCGCCAAGGGTAGCGCCCAAAAACAGCGACGGCGAAAAGATTCCGCCCGAGGCCCCCGCCGCAAGGCTGACGGTGGTGGCCAGCAGCTTGGCAAAAAACAGCACGGTCAGCAGCGCGGCCACGGTGATTCCGCCGTTCAGGATGGCCTGAATGGTGGCGTATCCGACCCCTGCAGTATGATACATTCCGGTGGTGCGCAGCAGGACGTAGAACAGGATCCCAAGGCTGAGCATCCCGATGAAATTCTTGACATAATCGTTGAACGGCATCTCGTCAAAGCGGTCCTCGAGCCAGTGCAGCAGCCACACGAACAGCCACGAGGCCACCCCGCACAGTACCCCGAGAATAGCATAAAGCGGCAGGACATCGATCGACAGCGGCACGAACGGATCGGGCAATGTGTAGCTGGCGACCAGAAATGCCGGCTCGTTGCCAAACATCAGCCGCCCGACATAGGTCGCGGCACCAGTGGCCAGCACCACCGGCAAAAAGGTGCGGGCGCTGAATTCCGGCAGCATCAGCTCGATGGCAAACATCACCGCCCCCAGCGGCGTGTTGAAGGTTGCCGCAATCCCCGCGCCGGCACCAGCGGCCACCATGGTGATGACCTGCCAGTGGCGCAAATGCAGCATCCGCCCCAGAACCGAGCCGATGCCACTGCCGATCTGGATGATCGGCCCCTCGCGCCCCACCGAAGCACCCGAACCGATGGACAGTGCCGAGGCCAGCGACTTGATCACCACGACCTGCGGACGGATATGGCCGTTTCGATAATAGATCGCATCCATCACCTCGGGAACCCCGTGCCCTCGAGCCTCGGGGGCAAAGTTGTTCACCATCCAGACCACGACCGCGCCACCGATCACCGGAGCAAAGATCACCCAGATCCCGAACGGACCCGGGGGGGTCGGCACATTGGCGTTATATCCCGTGGCCAGCTCGCCAAGAAAAAACAGATTGTGCAGAACCCCCATCAACCAGCGCAGAAAAACCGCCCCAAAGCCGGTGATCGTGCCGATCACGACAGCGAACAGGGAGAGGGTAATCAGGTTAACTTCGCGGTTGTGTGCGGGCTCGGTCTGTGGCATCTCGAAATCCTGAAGTTCAGGCGGCCTTAACCTCTTGTGCGCATCAACGCAACGGCCCGCTACGGAAACTGCGAAAATTTAACGCGGTCTTTATCGGGTCGGTTACGCCGTTTTGCCGGTATAAGGCCGGTATCCTGAGTAAACGAAAAGGTTGGCCAAGCTATGCCCGTTCGCAACAAGACACGCAAGCCCGATTCATCACCTCTGCTGGCCGCTCTGGTTCAAAAAGAGGTGCTGGGTCTGTTTGCTCTGGCTATCGTCGCGCTGTTTTTTTATGTCTGGTTCCTCAACCATCAGGAAAGCCGCGCCGAGAAATATTTCGCCGATATGCGCACCAGCAATCCGGTCAAATATCTGAACGAGGTCAAGCAGGTCTCAGGGTTCGAGGATTTCCTGCGCGAGTACGCGCGAATCAAGGGATACGATACGTTCAAGCCCAAAACCCCCGAGTTTCTACTGGGCCGCTGGTCCATCACCCCGGTGGCCAAGCGGGTCTCGGATTCCTATGAATCAATCAGCTGTATGAACCCGCTTTTGATCGAGAACGGCCGCATCACCTACCCCGGTGAAAATCACCCGCGTACCGGGCTGACCTTTCGCCTGAACGGGCCGCTTCTGACCGTTCGCCAACCGGGCCAACCCGAAGAAATCATTCGGATCGTCAGTTCGGGCGTATTCCTGCACCATCTGGAACTGGTGCTGCCGGGTGAGACGAAAACCAGCTATGGCTATCGCTGCAAATAGGATGTCAGAGATGAACGGCGACGCGGGAAGGAAACGTCAGAACACGATCAAACAGCTGCGCGACCTGCTGGGCGAGCGGCTGCAGACCTCACCCTCGGACCTTGATCTGCACGGACGCAACGAAACCCATTTCCCGCCAATGCCCCCGGACGCGGTCGCCTATCCCAAAAGCACCGACGAAGTCTCGCAGATCATGCGCATCTGTTCAGCGCAGGGCTGTCCGGTCATTGCCTGGGGCACCGGCACCTCGCTTGAAGGGCACGCGCTGGCGCTGCACGGCGGGGTAACGCTGGACATGTCGCGCATGAACCGGGTGATCGAGATCAATGCCGAGGACATGGACGTGCGCGTCCAGCCGGGCCTGACCCGCGAAGAGCTGGACACCGAGCTGCGGGCGAGCGGCCTGTTCTTTCCCATTGACCCCGGTGCCAATGCCTCGCTTGGGGGCATGGCCGCAACCCGGGCCAGCGGCACAACGGCGGTGCGCTATGGCACGATGCGCGACAACGTCCTTGGCCTGACCGTGGTTCTGGCCGACGGGCAGATCATCAGGACCGGCACGCGGGCACGAAAAAGCTCGGCCGGGTATGATCTGACGGCCCTGTTCGTCGGCTCGGAAGGCACACTTGGGGTAATCACTGAACTGACCCTGCGTCTGCACGGCCGCCCCGAGGCGGTCTCGGCCGCCATCTGCGCCTTTGACGACATCGATGCCGCCGTCAACAGCGTCATCGCCACAATCCAGTCGGGCATCCCGATGGCGCGGATCGAGTTCGTGGACGAGGCGACCGCCAAGGCGTTCAATATCTACGCCAAGGCCGATATGCCGATCAAACCGCACCTTCTGCTGGAGTTTCACGGCTCGGCCAGCGCCGTTGCCGAGCAGGCCGAACAGGTGGGCGAAATCTGCACCGACCTTGGCGGGCACGATTTTCAATGGAGCGCGCGCCCCGAGGATCGCAGGCGTTTGTGGGACATGCGGCACAAGGCCTATTATGCGGCGCTGGCCCTGCAACCGGGGGCAACGGCGGTTGTGACGGACATTTGCGTACCGATCTCGAAACTGGCGCAGGCGGTCTCGGAAACCCGGGCCGACATCGCCGCAAGCGGCATCCCCGGACCGATCCTCGGCCATGTGGGGGATGGCAATTTTCACGCCGTCCTGCTGATCTCGCCGGGCGATCGCAAGGCCGAAGAGGCCGCGTTGCAGCTGGCCCACCGCATGGCCAAGCGCGCGTTGGCACTGGGCGGAACCGTCACCGGAGAACACGGCATCGGCATGGGCAAACGGGCCTATATGGCCGAAGAACACGGGGCGGGCTGGGACGTGATGGGCTCGATCAAAACGGCGCTGGATCCACAAAACATCCTGAACCCCGGCAAGATGCTGCGTTAGGGCCCAGACCCTTTAAGGGCGCACCGCGCGCCGGACATGGGGCCTTATGCGCCCGAACCCTCTAACAGCACGCGCGCGGCGGCGCGGGCTTCCTTTGTAATGCTATCGCCGGCCAACATGCGGGCGATCTCGTCAATGCGTGCGTTGTCCGAAACCGGCAAAACCTCGGTCCGAGTTCCAGCGCCGCTCTGGCTTTTGACCACGCGCCAATGTGCATCGCCAAGGGCCGCGACCTGCGGCGCATGGGTCACCACCAGCACCTGCCCCCCCCGGCCCAGCGCCGCCAAACGCCGCCCCACGGCATCGGCCGTTGCCCCGCCAACGCCGCGGTCGATCTCGTCAAAGATCATCGTTACATCCCGGTGGGTCGCGGCGCTGAGGCAGACCTTGAGCGCCAGCAAAAAGCGCGACAGCTCACCACCCGACGCGATCTTGTCCAGCGCACCCGCCGGGCTTCCGGGGTTGGTCGCAACCAGAAAGCGCACGGAATCGACCCCCTCGGGGCCCGGAGAAGCGGGGCCAATCTCGGTTGTAAAGCGCGCGCGCTCCATCTTCAGCGGTGACAATTCGGCAGCCATCGCCCGATCCAGCCTCTGCGCCGCCTGCCGACGACGTTTCGACAATATTTCGGCGGCCTTTTCATACCGCGTCTGGGCCTTGGCAACCGCCGCCCGCAGCGCGTCGCTGGTCGCCGCGCCGTCCTCGATCTGCGCCAGACGGACGCCCAGTTCTGCCGCGAATTCACCCAGATCGTCGGGCAGAACATTATGCTTGCGCGCAAGCCCCCGGATCGCGAACAGGCGCTCCTCAAGATGTTCCAGATGCTCAGGATCGATGTCGAGGTCCTGCAGGCATTTTGCCACCCCCTGCTGAGCCAACGCCAGATCCTCTTCGATCCGGGCCAGCGCCGCCAATGGCGCATCCAGCCGGCCCTCGGCCTGATCTGCAACCCCGTCCAGCCAGCGCGCCGCATCCAGCAACGCCCCCTCGGCCCCATCCGCGGACAGGGCCCCGGCGGCACGCTGGATATCCTCACGGATACGCTGGGCCGCCTGCAGGCGCCGCCGTTCGGTGTCAAGGCGGGCGTCCTCGCCGGGCTCGGGGGCCAGTTGATCCAGTTCGGCAACCGCGTGGCTCAGATAGTCGCGGTCGCGGGCGATCTCGGCCAGATGGCGCTCATGAGCCTCCAGTCGGCTGCGAGCCGCCGACAGGTCCTGCCAGCTTTGCGCAACCTCGGCCAGAGCCGGCCCGGCTTGGGCAAATGCGTCCAGAATAGAGCGGTGTCCACGCGGGTTCAGCAGGCCGCGATCGTCGTGCTGGCCGTGAATCTCGACCAGAAAACCCCCGATCCGGCGCAGGGTTTCGGCCGTGCAGCGCCGCTCATTGACCCAGGCCTGCTTGCGCCCGTCCGGCGCGCTGACCCGTCGCAGGATCAGGCTGTCCTCGGGCGCAAACCCGGCACCGTCAAGAAAATCCCGCACCGGATGGTCGCGCTCAAGATCAAAGACGGCTTCGACCTCGGCCCGCTCTGCCCCCTTGCGCACAAGGTCCGAACGCGTGCGCCAGCCCAGAACAAAACCCAGCGAATCCAAGAGGATCGACTTGCCCGCCCCGGTTTCACCCGTCAGCACGTTCAGACCGGGGCCAAAGCTCAGCTCCAGCGCCTCGATCAACAGCATGTTTCGGATTGACAGCCCGCGCAGCATTCGCCCCGCCTCCCGCTTGCCCGTCAGGGGCTCGACCGCCCGTCAGAGCAAGTTACATTCATTCACATTCAGACAACGCGTGTTAAGAGCAGGCTTGCGCCTGCCAAGGCCCCGGAAACCCGACGATGACTCAGCCTTTGTTTCCATTCCTCTAGAGCCATTCGCCCTTGATCACCCGACGATAGACCTTGGCCAGCCAGCCATTGCCCTTGCCGCGCGATTTCGCCTCCAGCCCCTTACCCGTCAACAGCGCATAGCCGTCCTTGTACCAGACGCTGCCGCGAAAGTTATGGCCAAGGATCGCGCCAGCGGTCTGTGCCTCATCCGTAAGTCCCAGCGACAGATAGGCCTCGATCAGACGATACAGCGCCTCGGGTGTGTGGGTGGTGGTCTGGTATTGCTCGACCACCACACGAAAACGGTTGATCGCCGCAGTATAAAATCCGCGCTTCAGGTAATAGCGGCCCACCTGCATTTCCTTGCCCGCCAGATGGTCGATGGCAAGGTCGAATTTCAGCTTGGCGGATTCGGCGTAGCGACTGTCGGGATAACGCTCGATCACGATACGCAGCGCCTGCAGAGCCTGAAAGGTGTTGCCCTGATCCCGGTCCACGCTGTCGATCTGGTCGTAATAGCTGAGCGCCACCAGATATTGCGCGTAAGCGGCGTCCTCATCGGCCGGGTAAAAGTCCAGATACCGCTGCGCCGCGGCGCGGGCCAGATCGTATTTCTTGGCCTTCTCATAGGCAAACGCGGACATCACGATCGCCCGCTTGGCCCATTCCGAATAGGGGTAAAGCCGCTCGACCTCGGTAAAGGTCTTGGCGGCATTCGCCGATTTCCGGTTCGCCAGTTGTGCCTCGGCCATCTTGAAAATCTGCTCGGCCGAGCGCTGTTCAAGCGGTGTATCCTTTTTTGCCTGCGCACAGGCCGACAGGACCACTATGCCTGCCAGCATCATCCATCGTCCTGCCCGTTTTGCGCCAAAGCCCATCTTGCACACGATCCCATCCCGCGACGGACGCAGAATCCGTCAAACATATTTTGGCTTTACCTAGCACATAATGCCAAGAGTAAAAACGCTTTCACCCGGATTCGCAGAGAATGTGGTCTGCCCGTGCAACAGGGCCTCCGTCAGGCCCGGCATTCAGACAGCGCGGGCGATGTCCAGGGCACTGACCCCGACCCCCGGCAGCATCCGCGCGGTGCTCGTGTCACAGGTCACCATCTCATAGGCCATCGGGGTGACAAACAGCTTGCGCAGCAGCCGGTTGGTGGCCGCATGGCCCGCCCGATGCCCGTGATAGCGCCCCAACAAGGGCACCCCGGCCAGCGCCAGATCGCCCAGCGCATCCAGCATCTTGTGCCGGACATATTCGTCCTCGTGACGCAGCCCCTCGGGGTTCAGAACCTTCGGACCATCGACAACGATGGCGTTCTCCAGATTTCCGCCCAGCCCCAGCCCGTGCGACAGCATCCAGTCCACATCCGCCTTGCGACAGAAGGTGCGGCTGTTGCACAGTTCGCGCACAAAGGCGCCGTTGGCCATGTTCAGGGTCTTGGCCTGATGGCCTATGGCTGTATCGGGAAAGTCGATGCTGAAATTGATTTCCAGATTTTCATGTGGCTCGATCGAGACGCGGGCCCCATCTTCCTGATCCTCGACACGTTTCAGCACCCGGATCACGCGCACCGGAGCATTCAGACGCCGTGTTCCAGTCATCAGAATCTCGCGCACGAAGCGGTCCGAACTGCCGTCCATAATCGGCACTTCTGGCCCGTCCAGTTCGATCAGCGCGTTGTGAACCCCGCACCCCGCCAGCGCCGCCATCAAATGTTCGACGGTCGAGACCGAAACTCCGGAGTTATTGCTGATCTGAGTGCACAGTTGCGTGTCGCTGACATTGTCATAGCGCGCCGCGATCATGTTGTCGCGGTCGGTGATGTCCAGACGGCGAAACCAGATGCCATACTCGGCCGAAGCCGGTTCGACGGTCATCTTGACCGGGCGGCCTGAATGCAGGCCGGTACCAACCAGTTTGATCGTGGATTTCAACGTCGTCTGCACTGGTATCCCCCGCAACGGCACCAACCGAATTCCCCCGCAACGCCCTGTTGGTAGCGGGGGCAGGGTTAAATCTCAACTCAATCTTTATGACAGATTGCAACAATCAGGCCGCAGACTGTGCGGATTTCCGCCGATCGATTTGGAAACATATTGTTTCCATTTGAACCCACCCCCGACCCCAACAGCAAAAACGCGCCAAGTCACCCCGGCGCGTCCTGTTTTCAGGCTGGAAACTGTCCGCCCTAGTTTGCCTGACGCCGCAAAAATGCTGGAATATCAATGCGTTCCTGCTCGGGATCCGGGGCAAGGCTGTCATCAGGGCTGAGTCGCGGCTGAACCCGGGTCGCCTCGGGGCGCGGGGCGGGCTCAGGGCTGTGCCCGGTCATCCGGTTGATTAGGGTATTGATCCCAAACCGCCCCTGCCTTTCGGACTGGGCCCGTTCCACACCGGCCGGTGCCTTGGGAGCCTTGTCCACAGCCGCCTGCAAGCGCGCCAGAGCCTGCGCCGAGGGTTGACCCGGGGCCGGCGGCTTGGGCGCGACAAATCCGGTGAAGTCGTTTTCAGCAAACCCTGACGGCGCGGCCGCAGCGGCAGGGGCTTGGGGCTGATAAACCGGCGGCGGCAGATCGTCGGGGGCCGACAGTTCGGGTTCTTCAAAAAGCGAGGTGAACTCGGGCTCGGCCGGGGCGGGCGGATTGTCCGCCTCCATCGTTGACAAAAGGCTGGGCTGCTCGCCGGCGTAGGTTTCATAGCCCTGCGACGGGGCCGGAGCCTCGACCGCCGGCGCGGGTGCGACAGCAGCGGGCGCAACCGGGGCCTCGGCCACGGGTTTCGGGCTGAGCGGCTGGGCCAGCGTGCGGCGCGGGACCGGCATTTCCGCCTGAATTTCCGCCGCATCGATCCCTGTCGCCACAACCGAGACCCGCATGACGCCATCCATCTCGGTATCAAGGGTCGAGCCGACGATGATATTGGCGTCCGGGTCCACCTCTTCGCGGATCCGGTTGGCGGCCTCGTCGGCCTCGAACAAGGTCAGGTCATGGCTGCCGGTAATGTTGATCAAAACGCCCTTGGCCCCGCGCAGGCTGATTTCGTCCAGCAGCGGATTGGCAATGGCCTTTTCAGCGGCCTGCACGGCACGATCCTCACCGCTGGCCTCGCCGGTGCCCATCATGGCCTTGCCCATCTCATCCATGACAGCGCGCACATCAGCAAAATCGAGGTTGATCAGACCGGGGCGCACCATCAGGTCGGTCACCCCCTTGACGCCTTGATAGAGCACGTCGTCGGCCATTGAAAAGGCCTCGGTGAAGGTGGTCTTTTCATTGGCGATACGAAACAGGTTCTGGTTGGGAATGATGATCAGCGTATCGACCACCTTCTGCAACGCCTCGACCCCTTCTTCGGCCTGACGCATACGCTTGTTGCCCTCGAACTGGAACGGTTTGGTCACCACCCCAACCGTCAGCACACCCAATTCCCGCGCCGCCTGCGCAATGATCGGAGCCGCACCGGTACCGGTGCCCCCACCCATACCCGCAGTGATAAAGCACATGTGCGAGCCAGCAAGCTGGTCCACGATTTCTTCTATGCTTTCCTCTGCAGACGCGGCTCCGACCGAGGGCCGGGCGCCAGCGCCCAGACCTTCGGTAACCTTGATTCCCATCTGGATCTTGCTCGGGGCCTTGGACTGCGCCAAGGCCTGTGCATCGGTGTTGGCCACAACGAAATCGGCACCCTCAAGCGCCTTGTCGATCATGTTGTTGACCGCGTTTCCACCCGCGCCGCCAACGCCAAAGACCGTGATTTTCGGTTTCAGATCGTTGTGGTCGGGCATACGAAGATTGAGTGCCATGAATACTGTCCGCCTGCTTTTGCCTTTAAGGTCGGCCTTTGCGGCCGCTTCTTAACCTGCTGATTCCATATGGTAACCGAGCTTTTCGCCTCGGTCATCCAAAAATTGCATTTTCCGCCACAATATGTGGGGGTTACTTCATATATTCGGCGTATTTCTGCCTATTTCTCCCAAAATTTTCCGAAAATTCGCCGTGTTACCAGTTTTCCCGCAGCCAATTCACCACCCGGCGCACCGAGTGCCCGCCGTAACGGTTGGCCGGAATTTCGAAATCCCAGCATTCGTCCTGCGGGTAGGCGGCGGCCAGACACAGGCCGACAAGGGCCGAATATCCGGGGCCGGTTGCGCTTTGCGGCAGGCCCTGAACCCGCAGCGGTCGCCCAAGGCGCACCCGTCCACCAAGGATCCGGCTGGCCAACTGGTCCAGCCCGGTGATCTGGCTGCCGGCCCCGGTCAGCACGATGCGTTGGCCCGGCAGATGCTCAAAGCCGGCGCCATCCAGACGCGCGCGCACCTCCTCGAGGATCTCCTCGACCCGGGGCCGCATCACCCCGATCAGTTCCGAGCGGCTGACCTGTCGGCGGTCCAGCTCCCAGTCGCCGGTCTCGCCGCCAATGTCGATCATCTCGCGGTGATCCCGCCCGGTCACCTCCAGACCGCCAAAGCGGGTCTTGATCTTTTCCGCCATCGTCATCGAAATTTGCAGCCCCTTGGAAATATCTCCGGTAATATGTCCGCCGCCCAGACGCACGGTATCAGCAAAGATCAGGTGCTTGCGAATAAAGATCGAGATCCCCGTGGTTCCGGCGCCAAAATCAATGCAGGCAGCACCCAGCTCCTGCTCATCCTCGACCAGTGAGGACATGCCGCTGAGATAGGCCGACGAAGCAATTCCCGCCAGTTCCAGATCGCAGCGCTTGATACAATAGAGGATGTTCTCAATCGCTGTTGCCTCCACCGTTACCATATGCATGTCCACCGCCAGCCGATTGCCAATCTGGCCGCGCGGATCGTTCAACCCCGAGCGATGGTCCAGCGCGAAATTGACCGGCAGGGCGTGAATCACCTGTCGCCCGGCGCCGTAGTCCGGCTCATCACAAGCGGCCAGCACCCGGGCGATGTCGTGCTCGCTGACGGTCTGGTCGACCACCTCGACCTCGCCGCTCAACCCGTATGAGCGCGGCCGCCCGCCGGAAAAACAGACAATCACGTGATCCACCCGCACGCCGGCCATTTTTTGCGCCCCCTGCACCGCCGTCCGAATAGCGCGCTCGGTCTCTTCCATCTGGTCAATCTCGCCAAACCTCACCCCGCGTGAACGCGTCGGGTGCACACCGACCACGCGAAACCGCGTCTGCCCGGCCATCGCCCCAACCCCGTCGCCGGGCACTGCGTCGGCAACCCCATCAAAACGCAAGACGAAACATTCGATATTTTCCGTGCCAACATCCAGAACCGCGATCACGCCGCGTTGCAAGGCGGCCTGACGATGGTGGCGCATCGCGCGTTGGCGTTGATAAAGCGCAGTCATAGCGGGTTTACTCCATCAGATTTCAGCGCAACTGGGCGCAACAGGCCAAGAGCACGCGCGTTCAGGCGCAGGGTTGGCCGGCGACCGTTGCGAAAATCCACGACGGCAATGTCGCGGTTCAGCAAATCGCTCATTTCATTCAGGGCCAACACCCGTTCCAGCGCCGCAACAGCGCCGGTCTCGGGCAACATAATCCGCTGATTGCGGTCGAGAATGACATCCCAGCGCCGCTGCCCGACCCGCAGCAACCCACGCACCCGCGGGGCGATGGGCCCGGCCACCTTGAACAGGCGCAACGCCTCGGGCACGACCTGATCGGCACCGTCTCCGGCAATCAGCATCAGATCGGGGCGGTCGGTGCGCCGGGCCAGCGCCGCCACCCGGTGACCGGTTTCGTCAAGCAGCTCCAGTGCATCGCGGCTGCGCCAGACGATGGCGGGCTTGCGTTCAAGCACTTTGACCACCAGAACGCCCCCGGACCTGATCGCCAGATCGGCGCTGGCAACGGCGTCCAGCTCTTCGATGCGGGCACGGATTTCGTTCAGGTTCAGATCAAACGAGCTCACCGGAAAATCGATCGCCGTCACCTCGCGGATATCGTCGGACACCTCGCGCGAGGCATTGTCGATCCGCATCAGCTTGACCGTAAACTCGGGCAGGTGCTCGATATTATAACGCGTGCTGGCGACCTTCTGGCGCACCAGCTCGATGCGGTTGCCATCGGACAGAACCCAGAATACCCCGACAAGGATGACCAACGCCGGCAGCCCGGTTTTCAGGAGCGCCCGCACCAGCGGCGTCAACCACAGCCGTTGCAGCCGATAGGACAGACGGCTGGGCGCAGGATCGCGGGGCCTTGGCGTTACCGGCGGCATGAAGCATCCTCGATTAGCCAGCGACAAAGCGCGCCGAACTCCAGACCGCAATGGGCTGCCTGCTCGGGGGCCAGCGACGTCGCCGTCATACCCGGCTGGGTATTGGTTTCCAGCACCACCAGCCCCTCAACCCCGCGGCTGTCATCCCAGCGCAGATCGGTGCGGCTGATGCCGCGACATCCCAGCACCTCATGCGCCCGCAGCGCATGGCGCATGGCGGCTGCGAAAACCTCGGCAGGCAAATCGGCGGGCAGCACATGATGCGAACCGCCGGTGGTATATTTGGCGTCATAATCATACCAGCCCTCGGTCAGGATATCGGTCACCGTCAGCGCCCGCTCGCCCAACACGCTGACCGTCAGCTCGCGCCCAGGGGCAAAGGCCTCGACCATCACCGTTTCGGGCATGTCCGCCGACAGCCGCGCCGGGCCATTGGCCGCCTCCTGAACGATATAAACCCCGACGGATGAGCCTTCGTTGTTGGGCTTGACCACATAAGGCGGCACCATCGGATGCCCGCCGCGCACCTCCGCCGCAGGAACCAGTAGGCTGTCCACCACCGGCAGCCCGGCGGCACGATAGGCCAGCTTGCAGCGCTGCTTGTCCATGGCCAGAGCCGAGGCCAGAACGCCCGAGTGCGTATAGGGAATACGCAACCACTCCAAAAGCCCCTGCACGCAGCCATCCTCACCCCAGCGCCCGTGCAGGGCGTTAAAGACGACATCGGGGGATTCACGCTTCAGAACGGCCGCAAGGTCCGGGCCCGCATCCAGTTCGACAACCTCGAATCCCTCACCCCTCAACGCCTCGGCACATGCCCGACCGGACGCCAGCGAGACCTCACGCTCAGCGGACAAGCCGCCCTTGAGGACCGCAACACGGGGGGATGCTGTGTTTGACATACCCGCCTCAAATTCTGCTCATAAACCCTTTTGCCGGGCTTTTTTCATTCTTTTTCCGGCGGGATCGGCTCACCAACCCGCCGTATCTCCCACTCTAGCGAAATTCCGCTGTGTTGAAAAACCTTTTTTCGCACCAGTTCGCCCAGATTTTCCAGATCTGCGGCACTTGCGTTGCCGGTGTTGACCAAAAAATTCGGATGCATCGGCGACATTTGTGCACCACCAAGGGTCGCGCCCCGCAATCCCGCCGCGTCGATCACCTTCCATGCCTTTAGGTCCTGCACGTCATCCGCCTCTCCGGTCGAGGAAAACCCCGCCGGATTGCGAAAGGTCGATCCGCAGGAAAGCGCTGTCACCGGCTGCGTCGCGGCACGCCGGGCCAGTGCGTCATCCATGCCCGAAAACAGATCTTCGGGCTTCCCGCGCGGCGGAGCCAGAACCGCCTGCGTGACCACCATGTCATCGGGCAAAGCGCTGTGACGGTAGGCAAATCCCAGATCGTCCCGGCGCAGCGTCACGATCTTGCCCGTCCGACTGACCGCCGTAGCCGAGACGAACACATCCGCCAGATAACGCCCGTAACAGCCGGCATTCATCTTGATCGCGCCACCAATGGCCCCGGGAATTGTGCGCAGAAAGGTCAGATCATATCCCGCCTCAGCAGCCTTTTTGGCGACCTGCGCGTCCAGCGCCCCGGCCCCCACCCGAACATGCCCGTTGGCCATCACCTCAAAGCCGTTAAAGCCACGCCCGAGGCGGATCACCGCCCCGCGCACGCCGCCATCGCGGATGATCAGGTTCGAGCAAACCCCGATCGGCATCACCGGCACATCGCAAGGAACCGCCTGCATGAAACGCGCGATATCCGCCATATGGGCAGGCTGAAACAACAGATCCGCGGCGCCGCCAACCCGCAGCCAGCTTAACGGTGCCAATGGGCGCGACAGGGTAAGCTTGCCCGCAACCTCGGGCAGAGGGGCCGTCCAGCTCATCGGGGTCTTAGGCCTTTTCTCATCTGCACCAAACCGTCTTGTTTGCAAAAATACTCGACTGAGCCGCCCTCACCGCCGCCGCCCGGTTACCGTGTGCCAGACCTTCAAACCCAGATATTTCGCCGGGTAACGATAGATCGAAAGGCCAGCGAAAAACAGACCGACCGCCCACCAGATTCCGGTGTCATAGGCCAGATAGACCAGAACGAACGGAAACACCGCCAGCATCGGAAAGCCAAAGCGTTTGTGAAACCGCATCGGTAGCATCCCGACAGCCGAGATCAGCAACACCCAAAGAATAGTCACAATAAGAGAAACGGTCATGGTTCCAATGCCTCCTGAAGCCCCCGCGCCCAGGCGCTGATCGTGCCGGCGCCAAGGCAGACCACCATATCGCCCGCCTGCGCCTCGGTGCGCACCAGATCGGCCAGAGCCCGTTCATCGACGAGAGCGCTGGCGTTGCGGTGGCCGTGGGCAATCAGCCCGGCCACCAGATCATCGCGGCTGGCGCCTGCAATCGGCTCTTCTCCAGCGGCGTAAACATCGGAAATGGCCACCACATCGGCGTCGTTGAAGCAGGTGCAGAACTCTTCAAACAGATCGTGCAGCCGAGTGTATCGGTGGGGCTGATGAACCGCGATCACCCGCCCCTTTGTTGACTGGCGCGCCGCACGCAGCACCGCGGCGATTTCAACCGGGTGGTGGCCGTAGTCGTCGATAATGGTGACCCCGTTCACGTCGCCAACCTTGGTAAAGCGCCGGTTCACGCCCTTAAAGGCGGCCAGCGCGGCGCGGATCTCGTCCGCCTTCATGCCCAGATGGCGCGCCACCGCGATGGCGCTGAGCGCGTTCAGCACGTTGTGATCCCCCGGCATCGGCAGGCTCAGCCCGTTGATCCGCTGATCATGATCGCGCAGATAGACATCAAATTGCGCGCAGCCGTCACGATAGGTCAGGTTGCCCGCGCGCACATCGGCCTGCGCGTTGAACCCGTAGGTGATCACCCGCCGATCGCCAAGCCGCGCCACCAGCGCCTGCACCTCGGGATGGTCCGTGCAGCAGACTGCAACGCCATAAAACGGGATGTTGTGAACGAATGTATAAAACGCATCCCTGAGCGCATCGAAACTGCCGTAATGCTCCATATGCTCGGCATCGATATTGGTGACGATGGCAATGGTCGCGGGCAGTTTCACAAATGTGCCGTCGCTTTCGTCGGCCTCCACCACCATCCATTCGCCCTGCCCCATGCGGGCGTTGCTGCCATAGGCGTGGATGATGCCGCCATTGATCACCGTCGGGTCCAGCCCTCCTGCGTCCAGCAGCGTCGCAACCATCGTCGTTGTCGTCGTCTTGCCATGAGTCCCGGCGACGGCGACATTGGATTTCAGACGCATCAGTTCTGCCAGCATTTCGGCCCGCCGCACAATCGGCAACCCAATGCGGGCGGCCTCGTCATATTCGGCATTGCCCGGCTTGATCGCCGAGCTGATCACCACGACCGCCGCGCCTGACAGGTTCTCGCCCTTCTGACCGACAAATATCCGCGCCCCCAGCCCGGCCAGCCGCGCCGTGATCGGGCTGCTGCGCAAATCGCTGCCCTGCACCTGATAACCGTGGTTGATCAGAACCTCGGCGATCCCCGACATGCCGATGCCGCCAATGCCGACGAAATGTATCGGGCCGATATCCGTGGGCAGTTTGGTGGCCGCGTTCATGATCCGTCTCCTGCGGTTTTGCCCATCGCCAGTTCCTCGACCAGCAGGACCAGAGTTTCCGTCGCCTCCAGCTTGCCCAGAGACTTGGCCGCCTTAGCCATCTCGGTGGCCCGTCGCCCGTTGGTCAGAACCGCCAGAATCTTGTGCGACAGGTCCAGCGCGGTCAGCTGTTCTTCGGGGATGACGATCGCCGCCCCCGCCTCGGCAGGGCCTTGTGCGTTGGCCGTCTGCTCATCCTTGATCGCCGCGGCAAGGGGCACGAAAATGGCCGGGCGCCCAATGGCCATGATGTCCGCAACCGAGGACGCCCCGGCGCGTGAAATCACCAGCTGCGCCTCGACCAGCCGCGCCGCCACATCCTCAAAGAACGGCGCGACTTCGGCAACGATCCCGATCTCGGAATAGCGCTGGCGCACCACCTCTACGTCCTCGGCCCGCGCCTGATGCGCCACCCGCAAATGATAGAGGATATTGCCCGGCAGCAGTGCCACCGCCCCGGGAACCACCTCGGCCAGAATGTGCGCCGCTTGCGAGCCGCCAATGACCAGCAGGCTCATGGGATAGTCGCCCGGCTCGATATACTGCGCGCTCTCGCGCTCCAGAACCGCCCGGCGCACCGGGTTTCCGGTGTGAATCCCCTCGACCCCGCGCGGCAGTTCCGTCGGCCATGTGCCGCAGGCGACCAGATCGACATGTTTGGCAAACAGCCGGTTGACGCGCCCGAGCACGCCGTTCTGTTCGTGCAGCAGCCGCGGGCGGCGCAGAATCCAGGCCGCGGCCATCGCCGGAAATGCCGGATAGCCACCAAAGCCCGCAACGACGTCCGGCTTGTCCCGCAGCATCTTCAGGCTGGCCGACAGGACCCCTTTCAACAGATGCAGGGGCGCCAGCAATTTTCCGCCCAGACCGCCCCGGGCAAAGCTGGCGCTGTCCACAACCTCGACCTCGACCGTGTGGGGAAAGCCGCCGGTATAACGCGCCCCGCGGCTGTCTGTTGACAGTTTCACCCGCCAGCCCAGACGCAGCATGGCCTCGGCCAGCGCCTGCGCGGGAAACATGTGACCCCCCGTCCCGCCGGCCGCTATGACCAAAAGTTTCTGTCTTGCCATCGCAGCTATACCCTTGCCCGCCACCGGATGATGTCGCTCATCTCTCCCTGTGGCCGGGTGCGTGTAAACGCCAGAAGCATCCCCAATGCAATCCCCGCCGCAACCAAAGATGAGCCTCCATAGGACACGAAGGGCAGGGTCATGCCCTTGGCTGGCAACAATCGCGCCGCAACGCCCAGATTGATGAGCGCCTGTAAACCGAACAGCGCCGCAAGGCCGGTGCCCGCCAGGCGGATAAAGGTGTCACGCTCACGGATCAGGCGCAGCATCGAACGGATGGTGATGACCAGAAATAAAACGATGATCGCAACCACCAACACCAGCCCGTATTCCTCGGCCGCCACCGCGATGATGAAATCCGTGTGCGCATCGGGCAGCGACCATTTCACCGTGCCACCGCCGACCCCGACGCCAAAAAAGCCGCCGTTCTGGATCGCATTGGCGGCATAGGCCAACTGCGTGCGCGGATCAATCGAAGGGTCCAGAAAGCCGTCGATCCGCCGCGCGAAATGCTCGGAATACTGATAGGCGACGGTGCCGCCAAAAACCGTGGCCGCCGCCACCCCGGCCAGCAGCAGCATCGGTGCCCCGGCAACGAAATACATGATTGCCCAGCTGGCAAGGATCAGGCTGGCCTGCCCGAAATCCGGCTGCATGACCAGAAACCCCACCAGAACCACCGTCACCAGAAAGGACAGCCGCTTGCCCGGAGGCCCGGCGATCTCGGCACCCGCCGCCATCAGCCAGGCCGAAAACACGACAAAGCCCGGCTTCAGGAACTCGGACGGCTGGAACGACACGAATCCCAGCGAATACCAGCGCACCGCCCCCTTGCCAAAATCGGTGCCGAAAAAGGGCAGCAGCACGACACCGATGACCGCGGCCAGAAAGCCCAGCACCCCAAGGCGGCGCACCAGCCGCGGCGGCATCATCGAGATGACCACCATCGCGCCCAGCGCGACACTGCCGAAAATCGCCTGCCGGATGACGAAATGGAACGGCGGAAAGCCGGTCTTGGCAGCCAGCGGCGGCGATGAAGCAAACCCCAGCAACAAGCCGATGGCAAACAGCAGAAACACCGCGGACAGCGTCCAGCGATCCACCGTGCGCCACCATTTCGGCAAGACCGGCTCGCCCGTCCTGACCGGGCTTGCGCCATAGACCATCTGCGTCATGGAGTGTTAAACCCTCTGCCCCTAAACCTGTTTACCTCAACACCGGCGGTTGCTCCCACCTGATCGTTACCTGTCTCCAGTGTAGCGCGAAAGCGCCGCGCGCACCAGCGTGATTTCTGCGCGTTGCATCGACTGCCCAGAGGCCGCTCTGCGCCGAAATCAGCACCTTGACGGATAGCTTTTCACCCCGGCGAGGCACCTTGGGCCAGCACGTGCAAGACCCGGTCTGTAAAGTCCGCGCCGCGCTGTTCAAAATCGTCGTATTGATCAAAACTGGCGGCAGCCGGCGCCAGCAGCACCGTCTCGCCGGCGTGCGCATCAGCCATCGCCTGCCTGACCGCGGTTGCCATGTCCTGACATATCTCGAACGGCACCTCCCCCAGTTGGCCGGAAAACAGCCCGGCCGCCTCACCAATCAGATAAGCCTTGAGCACATGCGACAGCGCCCCGGCAAGCGGTGCAATCCCCCCCTCCTTGGCCTGACCGCCGGCAATCCAGCGGATATTCTGGAAGGATTCCAATGACTTGGCGGCGCTGGCAACATTTGTGGCCTTTGAATCGTTGACAAAGATCACCCCGTCGTGCTGCGCGATCACCTGCGCCCGATGGGCCAGCCCGGCAAAGTTGGCAAGGCTTTTTTCGATCAGCCGTGGCGCCAGCCCGAGGCTGCGGCAAACGGCATAGGCCGCGCAGGCATTCTGGTGATTGTGCGCTCCGTTCAGCGCCGTCATCCCGCGTAGGTCGATCGAGGCCACCTGCCGCCCCCTGCGCCATTCCGCCAGAAATCCCTTACGGGCAAAGATGCTCCAGTCCGCGCCGTTCAGCTTTTGCCCGGCGGAAACGCCGATCACCGGCGCGCCCCCTTCGACGCTCTCGCGCAGGCGGTTGGCCAGAAACCGCCCTTCGTTCTCGTCAACCCCGATGACGGCGCGCTCCGGCCCTCCGGCAAAAAACAGCCGGGCCTTGGCGGCAAAATACCCGCCCAGACCGCCGTGCCGGTCCAGATGATCCGAGCTGAAATTCAAGAAGACTGCAATGTCAGGGGCCAATGCGCGGGCCAGATCGGTCTGGTAGCTCGACAATTCCAGCACCACGGTTTCGCCGTTTTGCGCCGGGGCAAGATCCAGCACCCCGCGCCCGATATTGCCGCCAAGCTGCGCGGGGCGCCCCTGATCGGTCAGGATGTGGTGGATCAGCGCCGAGGTGGTGGATTTGCCGTTCGATCCGGTGACCGCCACCACGCGCGGTAAAATATCGAAACGGTCCCAGTCAGGCGTCGCGTATGAGCGGAAAAACAGGCCGATGTCGTTGTCCACCGCAACACCCTGTTCATAGGCGGCGGCAATCACCGGGTGCGGCGCCGGATAAAGATGGGGGATGCCCGGAGAAACGATCAGCGCGACCACATCTTCAAACGCCCGCGCCCGGGTCAGATCGTGCAGCTGCAGCCCTGCCTTTGCCGCCGCGGCGCGGGTTTTTTCGCTGTCGTCCCAACACAATACGTCGGCTCCGCCCGCCGCCAACGCCCGCGCGCTGGCAAGACCCGAGCGACCCAGCCCCAGCACCGCCACCCTGTGACCGTCATATCCGCGAACCGGAATCATCACTGTCTCCCTGCAGCGCCTTGCGCCCGTGCACGCGCCTCAAGCACGGCCAGTGCCTCGGGGCCGCGGGACTGCGGCACAAAAATATGGTCATGCACCGCCCCTGCGATGATGTTGCAGGGGATATTCTGCTCGGCCAGAACGCCGGAAACCGCCGCCGTCAGCCCGACGCCATCAAGCGCCGATGCCGCCCCCAGAAGGATATGCACCATCGCCGGGTCAGCCGGAAAACCAAGGGCCGTGGCGGTCTCTTGCGCCAGCAGCAGTGACAGGCCCTCGGGTTCACGCATCATCGCAAGGGCCTTGTCCTGAACGGTTGCGATCCGCGTGTCGCCAGACGCGAAGGTGCAAAATACCCACGCGCCCGCACAAAGGCGCGGGTTCATTGCTCGGATCATCTTGGATGTGTCTCGCACGGGGATCATCGCGCCCGCCTTCCTGCCGTTTGGCCCTTATCCCTTGCCAGCTCTGGACCCATCAAGCCCGCATCGCCGGTTTCCCGGATTCTTGTCTGACCATGCGCAATGCTGCGCAAATTGTGGGTCTATTTCAAGGCATTGTAAAGCCGTCAGGCGAAAAATCCAAAAGGCCTCGAATCCTCTTCATCCCAGCGGTGCGCACTTGATGGGGGGCAGGCCCTCACCGAAAACAGCGCGTTGCACCTGCACGGGTGCCGCCCTTACCTCAGCTTCAGCGTCGCCAGCCCCACCAGCGCCAGAACCAGTGAGATGATCCAGAAGCGGATGACGATCTGGCTTTCGGCCCAACCGAGTTTCTCGAAATGGTGGTGAATGGGCGCCATCAGGAACACCCGCTTGCCGGTCTTTTTGAAATACAGCACCTGAATGATAACGCTGAGGGCCTCGACCACGAACAGGCCGCCGACGATGGCCAGCACGATCTCGTGCTTGGTGGCGACCGCAATCGCCCCCAGCGCGCCGCCCAACGCCAGCGAGCCCGTGTCCCCCATGAACACCGCCGCCGGTGGGGCGTTATACCACAAAAACCCCAGCCCGCCGCCGATCAGGGCCGAGGCAAAGATCAGCAACTCGCCAGTACCCGGAACGTAGTGGACCTCAAGATAGCTCGAATAATCGACCCGCCCCACCGCATAGGCAATGACCCCCAGCGTGCCCGCCGCGATCATCACCGGCATGATCGCCAGCCCGTCCAGCCCGTCGGTCAGGTTAACCGCATTGGCCGAGCCGACAATCACGATCACCGCAAAGGGAATAAAAAACCACCCGAGGTTCAGCAGCACGTTCTTGAACACCGGCACCGCCAGTGTGCCCGACAGCGCCTCGGGCTGCGCCTGCATCGTCCAATAGGCGGCAATCGCCGCGATCCCCAGACCCAGACCAAAGCGGATCCGGCCGGGCACCCCCTTGGTATTCCCTTGCGAGACCTTGGCGTAATCATCGGCAAAACCCACCACACCAAAGGCGAGAGTCACAAACAGCGTCATCCAGATATAGGGGTTGTCGAGACGCGCCCAGATCAGGGTCGAGACGATCAGCGCCCCAAGAATCAGAACCCCGCCCATCGTCGGAGTGCCCGCCTTGGCCAGAATATGCGCCTCGGGTCCGTCCTCGCGGATCGGCTGGCCATTGCCCTGCCGGCGGCGCAGCAGGTTGATCAACGGCTGCCCAAACACAAAGCCAAACAGAAGGGCGGTAAAAAACGCCCCGCCCGAGCGCAGCGTAATATAGCGAAACAGGTTGAAGACACCGCCGCCGTCCGAAAAATTGCTCAGAAAATACAGCATCCAGCCTGCCCCTTATCCTTTGTTCCGATCCCGGCCCGCCTGTCCCGGACGGGCACCCGGGCCTACGCCCAGACGCAAAATTGCCTCGACCACCAGCGCCGCGCGCGACCCTTTTGACCCTTTGACCATGACCACATCCCCCGCGTCCAGCAAGTGATGCACCCGGGCCGCCAGTTTTTCGGCGGAATCATGCCACTCGCCGCGTTTTTCAATCGGCAGCGCCTCAAAAAGCGACCGCATCAATGGCCCGGCGCAATGCACGGTGTCGATTCGTTGCATTTGCGGCAAGTCGGCCAGCGCGGCGTGACGGGCCGGTGCGCTCTCGCCCAGCTCCAGCATGTCCGTCAGGATCGCCAGCCGCCGACCCTTGCGGATGCGCCCGATCCCGTCAACCGGGTGGCTGTCCGCCAACACCGCCAGGGCCGCACCCATCGAGGTCGGATTTGCATTATAAGCGTCGTCGATCAGATCCAGCGTGCAGTTTTCCTCGACCGGATCGAGGTTGACGCGATGGCGCGCACCGCGCCCTGCCGGAGGCCGCCACTGGGCAAGATCGAGCGCTCCAATGGCCGTATCCGCGCCCAGCGCCTCGATCGCCGCCAGAACCGCCATGGCATTGCAGGCAAAATGCAGGCCCGGAGCGTTGATCTTCAAGAGGGCTTCGGTGCCGGTGAGTCGCGCTTTCACCATGGTCACACCATCCTGCGTGTGGGCCGAGAGCAGGCGAAATCCGGCCGCCGAGTCGGCGCCAAAGGTCACCACCTTGGCACCCTTGGCCCGCGCCGCATCGGCCAAAAGGCCGAACGTCTCCTGATCCCGGTTCAGAATGGCGGTTCCCGGCACCGTCAGCCCCTCGAACAGCTCGGCCTTGGCCCGGGCGATATCCGAGATAGAGCCGAACGCGGCCATGTGAACCGGCGCAACATTGGTGACCAACGCCACATCCGGGCGCGCCAGTCGGGATAGAGGGGCGATTTCTCCGGCATGGTTCATGCCAATCTCAAGCACCGCATAATCCGTATCCGCCGGCATCCGTGCAAGGGTAAGAGGCACGCCCCAGTGATTGTTCAGGCTCATATAGGCGGCATGAACGCGCCCTTGCCCGGCCAGCGCCGAGCGCAACATCTCCTTGGTCGAGGTCTTACCCACCGAGCCGGTCACCGCCACGACGCGCGCCTCTGTGCGCGCACGCGCCGCGCGACCCAGATCCTCCAACGCCCTCTGCACATCCTCGACCAGCAACAGCGGCGCATCCGGCGCCACCCCCTCGGGCCTCCGCGAGACCAGCGCCGCCGCCGCCCCGCGCGCCAGTGCATCGGCAACAAAATCATGGCCGTCCCGTTGATCGGTCAACGCCACGAACAGATCCCCCGGGGTCAGGCTGCGGCTGTCAATGGAAACGCCTGTCGCCTGCCACGAAATCTTGGCGCTGCCGCCGGTCGCGGCGGCGGCCTCGTTTGATGTCCAGAGCGCACTCATGCCCCGCGCCCGTCCAGCGCCGCCACTGCCACGCTGGCCTGCTCGGCGTCGTTGAAGGGCAGGATATCATCGCCAATCACCTGCCCGGTTTCATGCCCCTTGCCCGCAATCAACAAGGCATCTCCCGGCCCCAGCGCATCGACCCCGGCAAGGATCGCCCGGGCTCGGTCGCCGATATCCTGCGCGCCCGCACAACCGGCCATGACCTCGGCGCGGATCCTTTCAGGCGCTTCGCTGCGCGGGTTGTCATCGGTCACGATCACCAGATCGGCGTGCTTGGCCGCCGCCGCGCCCATCAGCGGGCGCTTGCCCCGATCCCGATCGCCACCGGCGCCAAAAACAACAATGATACGCCCCATGACATGAGGGCGCAGGGCTGACAGTGCCGTGGCCAGCGCATCCGGCGTGTGGGCGTAATCCACGAACACGCTGGCGCCATTGTCGCGCGTACCCACCAATTGCATGCGCCCGCGCACGGTTTGCAGTCCCGGCAGGCTGGCACAGACGGCCTCGGCCTCGGCCCCCGCCGCCATCGCCAGCGCCGCCGCCAAAAGGACATTGCCCGCCTGAAAGCCGCCGATCAGGGACAGGCGCAAATGATGGATCCGGCCCATGCAGGACAAGCGCAGCTCCTGTCCGGTGGCATCGAAACGCTGCCCCAGAAGACGCAGATCGGCGGCCGCGCTCGTTCCAACTCCCAGCAGGGTCTGGCCGCGCCGGCGGATGATCTGACAGAGCTGGGCCGCGCGGGGATCGTCAAGATTGACCACCGCCACCCCGTGGGGCGGCAAAACCCGCGAAAACAGCGCCGACTTGGCGGCAAAATAGCTGTCGAAACCGGCGTGATAATCCAGATGGTCCTGGGTAAAATTGGTGAAGGCCGCGGCTTTCAGGTGCACGCCGTCCAGCCGTGCCTGCGCCAAGCCGTGGGACGAGGCCTCCATGGCGGCATGCGTGATCCCGGCCGCTGCCAGCCGGCCCAGCAGGGCGTGCAGGGTGATCGGCTCGGGCGTCGTGTGGCCCAGCGGGGCACTATAGCCGCCCTCGACGCCAGTGGTTCCGAAATTGACCGCCTTCAGGCCCAAGGCCTCCCATATCTGACGGGTGAAACTGGCCACCGAGGTCTTGCCGTTGGTGCCGGTGACCGCGACCACGATTTCAGGCTGAGCGGCAAACCACGCCGATGATGCCAGCGCCAGCGCCCGGCGCGGATCGTCCACCACCACCAGCGCCGCATCGGACGCAGCCAGCGCATCGGCGGCCATCGCAGCCCCGGCCGGATCGGTCAGAATCGCCGCCGCGCCACCGGCCAGCGCCCGGTCAATGAACGCGGCGCCATGGGTCAGGCTGCCCGGCAGGGCGGCAAACAGGTTTCCCGGCACCACCAGACGGCTGTCCACGGCCAGCCCGCTAAGGCGCCGGTCCACGCCGTTTGATGCCGCAAGGCCCAGCTCAGCAAGGGTTTTGGTCTTGGGCAGATCAACGGCCATCAGCGCGCCTTTTTCTGGGCTGGGTCAGCATTTTTCAGTATTTCGACAGCGTGTATTCCATTGTGCCCGCCGGATCAATCGCTGGCCGCAGACCCAGCAGTGGCGCAACGCGGCGGATGATCTCGGCGGCCACCGGAACCGCGGTCCAGCCGGCGGTGCGCCGCGGCTTGGGCCCCGAGGTCTCGACCGGTTCATCCAGAGTCACCACAAGCACGTATTTGGGGTCACGCGCCGGAAAGATCGATGCGAATGTCGAGACCGTCCGGTCCTGATAATAGCCGCCACCCGGTTTGGGCTTGTTCGCGGTTCCGGTCTTGCCACCGACATCGTAACCCGGCACGTCCCCCATCGAGGCTGTGCCCCGCAAGACCACCTCGCGCAACATCTTTCGCAGGGCTTGCGAGGTCTTTTCGCTGACCACCCGAGGCCCCGGTTTGGGCGGGGTCGTGACCTTCAGCAACGTCGGCGTGACCCGCGTCCCGCCATTCAGAACCGACGCATAGGCCGCCGCCAGATGCAGCGGGCTGACCGCCAGCCCGTGGCCGTAGGCAATTGTCATCGCCGACAGGTCGGACCAGCGCTTGGGCAGGATCGGGCGCGCCTGCCGGGCCTCGGCCAGCTGCAACGGTACCGCCTTCAACAGCCCCAGTTTTTTCAAGAACGCCTGCTGCGGCGCCACCCCGATCTTGCGCGCCAGATTGGCGCTGCCGATATTCGAGCTTTCGACGATGACATCGGTCAGGCTTAACCTCGGTCCCAGATTGTGAAAATCCTTGATCGTGAACCCGGCCCATTTCAGCGGACCCTTGGTGTCGATCATGGTCTGGGGCGTCGCCACCCCGCGCTCCAGCGCCAGCGCGGCATTGAAGACCTTAAAGACCGAACCCAGCTCGAACACCCCCTGCGCGGCCAGATTGAACAAGGGATCATCCGTGGGGTCACCCTTGGCGCGCGGGGCCGGGCGCTTGTTGGGGTCGAAATCCGGCAGCGACACCATCGACACGACTTCGCCGGTATGCGCATCCATCAGCACCGCTGCCGCCCCCTTGGCCCGCAGCAGCTTGCGCCCACCCGCCAGCACCCGGCGAGTTACAGCCTGCACAGTAAGGTCGATCGACAGGCGCAGCGGCGCCCCGCCGTTGGCCGGATCGCGCAAAAATCGGTCAAAACTGTGCTCAACCCCGGCAATGCCGATGATCTCGGCGGATTTGACCCCCTGACGCCCAAAGGAGGTGCCGCCCAGAATCTGCGCCGCCAAACGCCCGTTGGGATAAAGGCGCATCTCGCGCGGGCCGAACAACAGGCCCGGCTCGCCGATGTCATAGACTTTCTGCTGCTGCTCGGGCGACAGCTTGCGCCGCAACCAGATGAATTTGCGCGACGATTGAAACTCAGCCAGCAAACGATCCGCGTTCATGTCGGGGAAAATCGCCGCCAGCCCGCGCGCGGCGGCGGGCTTGTCAACCATCATCGGCGGCTGGGCGTAAAGCGCATTGGTAACCAGATTGGTCGCCAGAACGGCGCCGTTGCGATCAAGGATGTCGGCCCGCTGGGCCAGAATGTCGCGGGCGACGCGCTCGGTCTTTGGTTCCTGCGGGCGGCTGGCAGACATGATGCCCATGCGCAGGCCAACCACCGCAAAGGCGGCCAGAAACGACAGCGCCAGCACCAAAAGACGGATCTCGGCGCGCTGGCGGTCACGGTCGCGTCGCGCCTCCATGCGCTGGCGAATGTTGGCTGCCTCGATCAGATCCGGGTTCTCACCCTTGTCGCGCGCCGACAGGATGCTGGCGAGGGGGCGCAGGGGGGTGCGTATCATGGCAGTCCTTCCTTGTCGCCAAACACCGAGCCGACCCCGCTCACATCAATCCGGCCCGCATCAGTCCGGCCCGTGTCGTCCGGACCCACCTTGACCGGGACCGCGCCGCGCGCCCGCGTCGGCAGACCCAAAGGGTCCGGAGGCAGCGCCGCACTGAGGTCCACCGGCGCCGTGACATCCCGTGGATTGACCCTTGGATAGGCAATTTCCTTGACGGCGCGGAACTGCCCGCCCGAAATCGGGATCAAATGCAGGCTGGGATCATTCAGTTGGACCAGATCACGCAACCGCGCCGGGCGGTTCAGATAGGCCCATTCGGCATGCAGAACCCCCAGCCGCTCGCGCAGCGAGGCAATCTGCCGCTGCATCTGATCAACCCGTTTCAACTGGGCCTGCGTCGCGTAATTCTCATTATAGGCCCAATAGGCCAGGCCGATGACCAGCACCGTTGCGGCAAGATACAAAAGCGCGCGCATCAGACCCGCCCCTCCCCGTCCAGCGCAATCGCCGGCAGTCCCAGATTGCCCATATCCACCGGGCCGGCCGGGGCATCCAGACGCCGGGCCAGACGCAGCCGCGCCGAGCGGGCACGGGGGTTGGCAGCCAATTCGGCATCATCGGCGCTGATAGCCTTGCGACCGATACGCGCGAAACGAGGCGCTTGGGGGCTGGCCTCAGGGGCGAACCGGCTGCCCCTCGGCCCGCTGCCCGAACGCATCTGCAGGAACCTCTTTACGATCCTGTCCTCAAGCGAGTGGAACGTGACAACCGCCAATATTCCGCCGGGGGCCAGCGCCCGCTCGGCGGCCATCAATCCATCAACCAGTTGTTTCAATTCATCATTTACAGCAATCCGCAGCGCCTGAAAGCTGCGGGTGGCCGGATGCACCTGCCCGGGCTTCGGACGCGGCAGGCAGGATTGCACAAGCTCGGCCAGCGCCGTCGTCGTGGTGATGGGCGCCTCTGCGCGCGCCGCGATGATCCGGCGGGCGATCCGGCGCGAAGCGCGCTCTTCACCGTATTGATAGAGGATATCGGCCAGCGTCTTTTCCGCCAGCCCGTTCACCAGATCCGCAGCACTGGCCCCCTTTTGGCTCATGCGCATGTCCAGAGGGCCCTCCTTGGCAAAGGAAAAGCCCCGTTCCGCCTGATCGATCTGCATCGACGAAACCCCGATATCCAGCACCACGCCATCCAGCGCCTCGGCCCCCGCCGCCGCGGCCAGACGATCGAGCGCCGCAAATTCCCCCTCGATCAGCTGCAAACGGGCGCCATATCCTGCGGTCCAGTCCCGGGCGTGCCGGAAAACTTCCGGATCGCGGTCAATCGCCAAAACCCGCGTCGCCCCGGCCTCGAGCAGTGCCCGCGTATAGCCTCCGGCACCAAAGGTACCGTCCAGCCAGACGCCCCGGACCGGCGCAATCGCGGTCAGGATCGGGTCGAGCAAAACAGGAATATGAGCAGTGTCGCAAGCGATCTTTGCCGGACCCGCCATCAATCAGACCCCCGGGTCCGGTTCCAGCAGGCTGAGGACATCGAAATTCTCGTCAAATTCGTCATGGAACGATTCAAATTTCTCCATATCTTCGGCATAGGCCTCGGGAGACCAGATCTGAAAGGTGTCGCCAGAGGCAATGAAAACGGCCTCATCCGTGATCCCGGCCTTGGCGCGCAGCTTGGGCGCCAGCACCAGACGTCCGGTCTCGTCCACCTGAATATGGGTGGCCTGGCCATAAAACGTGCGTTCCAGAATACGTCGGTTGCGAGAGCCACGGGGCAGACGGTCGATCTTTTCGTCCACATCAGCCATGGCGGCGATGGAATAACCTTCGAGAAATTTCCGTGACGCACCGCCGTAAACGAGGATCAGCGAGGGGGCCTCGCCCTCGTGCCAGTCGGGGTCGTTCTCGGCTAGAACACGGCGAAACGCGGCGGGGATCGAGACCCGCCCCTTGGCATCCACCTTGTGGGTGCTTTCGCCTCTGAACTTGCCTGCCACTGTTCCCGCGGCTCCTTTCCCGTCGTCCTGTTGCCTGGCCCGAAACGGGAGCGGCGGATCAAGCTGCTGCCACTGCTTGATCCGCCGCCTTCGTCCCGTCTTTGGACCGGTCCGGCTGCGTTGCCACCTGGGGGGGTGTCTGCTCGCTTACGCGCCGGATCTTCTTGGTGATGAAAAGCGGGTGCCTGTATGAAACCTGACTTGGGTTGCTTCGGGTCTTGTTGCCCTTGTTGTCCCCGTTCCTCATCTTGGAATTATGAATACTATGGGAAAACATACCAATCAAGGGTAATTTTATGGGAAACCATGCAACTAGCCCCCACCAGAGCCTATTTTGAGCGCACCGCACATCGCCAGAATCCCGTTGCTTTGGCCCCTGTAGTAGGTCGGGCCACGGCACACACCAGATGTAGGAAATTTGCGCCATCCACGCGCCTTGGCAAAAAATCGGAAAAAATATCGGAAAGGCCGCCAAAAAGGCCGGTTTTTCAGGGAATTCCCACCTGTTCCCATGGAATTCCCACGGCGACACGGGGAGATTTCACTCGAATCACCCCCGAATCATCCCTCAATCGATGCAAGATCAGCGCGAAACCTTCCGCTCATCCGCCGGAACGAGGGGAAAATGTTGCATAAGCAGGGAAAGGACCGAACCGGATCCTGGCCGTCGGCTGTGGATGTTACGCCATTCCGCCCTTGACCAGCCCCTCGGCAATCCGCGCATAGGCCGTCGCGATCGGCCCGTCGCCCAGCGCAATCGGCTCGCCCGCATCGCCCGCCAGCCGGACATGAATATCCAGCGGGATCTCGCCAAGGAACGGCAGGCCCAGCCGTGTTGCATCGGATTTCGCGCCACCGTGGCCAAAAACGTGATCCTCATTGCCGCATTTGGGACAGATATACATCGACATGTTCTCGATCATCCCCAGAACCGGCGTGTTGGTCTTTTCAAACATGTTGATGGCCTTGCGCGCGTCCATCAGCGCGATGTCCTGCGGGGTCGATACGATGATCGCCCCGGTCACGTTGGTTTTCTGCGCCAGCGAGATCTGCACATCTCCGGTTCCCGGCGGCAGATCGACGATCAGGACATCCAGCTGGCCCCATTGCACCTGCCCCAGCAATTGTTGCAGCGCTCCCATCAGCATCGGCCCGCGCCAGACCACCGCTTCGTCCTCCTTCAGCATCAGCCCCATCGAAATAAAGGTGACACCGTGGTTCCTGAGGGGGATGATCTGCTCGCCATCGGGGGATTTGGGGCGCTCGTTCAGCCCCATCATCCGGTGCTGGCTGGGCCCGTATATATCGGCGTCCAGCAGCCCTACCCGGCGTCCCTGACGGGCCAGTGCTACCGCAAGGTTGCTGGAGACAGTGGACTTCCCCACCCCGCCCTTGCCCGAGGCCACAGCGAGGATCCGGTCAACCCCGGAGACCGGCTCGGGCCCGGCCTGCGGCTTGGGATGGCCACCGATTTTCAGGTTCGGGGGTGTTGGCGCGGCCTTGGGATCCGCCACGTGCGCCGTCAGCAGCGCCGAGACCGAACGCACTCCCTCGATCGCCTCGACCCGCTCGCGCGCCACCTTCAGAACCGGCTCCAGCGCCGGGCCCTGATCGGCGGGCACCTCAAGGACAAAGCGCACCGCGCCGTCCTCGACATTCAGCGCCCGCACCATGTCGCGCGAAACGATGTCGCCGCCATCAGGCAGGGTCACGGCCCGCAAGGTTTCCAGTATCCGTTCGCGCGTCACACTCATATCGGCAGGCCCCATGTTTTTTAGATGCGAAAACACCTTTCGCACAAATCACTGCCCCGGCGCGGCCCCCCAAGTTGTCCCGGGGGTGGTCCGGGGCGCTGCTTTCTAACTTGGTCAATTTGGGCCAAAGAACAAGGGCCAAACGGTCACAGGCGGCGTGATCCCCTGTTTGCGTCAGCCATGCAAGCTGCGCATATCGGGATTGACCGGAAACGGGATTGTCTAACGGTCAAAACGGTCTAAATACGCCTCGAAACGCAAGCGAACGAGGCAATGACATGGCTATCGCATTTGACACAAGACCCGCCCAACCCACCGGACTCGATTCGGTTCTGAACGCCATGCGCACCCTCGCCCGCAAGCACGCCGAGCGGCGCGCCTTTCGTGCCACCCGCCGCGAATTGATGGCCCTGACCGACCGCAACCTCGACGATCTGGGGCTGGTCCGCTCGGATATCGACCGGGCGGCGCTGGAGGCCACCATCAGCTCGGCCCGCAGCTGAGCCTGACGGCTGCGGCCAACGAAATTATTGGAAGACCCGCCCCTCCCTCGGGTTTTCAAAATGAGACGACGACGCGCCCTCCCTCGCGTCGTCGTTTTCTTTTGCCCCGTATTCCTAAGGAAAGCCTGAACAACAGAGCTTTTGGTTCTCGTAGGTTTTCGATTGCCGTACGAATGCTTGGCGCCAGCCATTTTGAGACCGCTCACGCGGCGAGTTTTACCCTTGTTTTCCTGATTTCAGACAGACCCTTCGCGCAGGCATCTTCGCGCGAGACAGAGGTTGGCCAGCGCCATGCACTGTCCGGCAGGGTTATGCGCAGCATGATCCCGAGAAGGGGGCTGAACATCCGCGCCTCGTTTTTTGCCAACCCCCGATAGCGCACCTTTCGGGGGTAAACCTGGCATTTGATGACGCGAGACACGTGCTCGACTTTGGCCCGCACGCCGCCGTGTTTCTTGTTGCGCTTCTTTTGCGCGGCCGTCAAAACCCGGCCCGGTTTGCGCTTGTCTTTCACCGCCCAAGTAGCCCCTCGCGCCCGGGCTGCTCGTTTGCGCTCGTCGCGGACATGACCTTTATCGCCAAACACAATCGCATTGTCCGGGCGGATCAGATCGTCGGTCAGTTTCGCGTCATGCACCTTGCCCGTGGTGATTTTCACCGTGTGTACGAGGCCGCTCCTCGCATCCACACCAATGTGGCATCCAGGATCGTGCCGCCGCGCAAGAGCAGCGCGCGCTCTTGAAGGTAGGTTTTGCCCCCGCTAAAGCGCGCCATCGGGGTCACAGCCGTCCCCGGCCTTGTCTACGCCAAAGCCCCTTTCCCCGCCGCGGAGACTCGGCTAAACGGGGGCGCATGTTGAGCGTAACCAACCTTGGCTGCCGACGCGGCGACCTGCGCGTCCTGAGCGGTGTCACCTTTCGCCTCGCCGCCGGTCAGGCCCTGATCCTGCGCGGCCCCAACGGCTCGGGCAAGACCACGCTCTTGCGCACCCTCGCCGGACTGGCCCCGCCCGACGGCGGCCATATCGACGCCCCGGAGGACGAGATCGCCTATGCCGGCCACGCCGACGGGCTGAAATCACAGCTGACGGTGGCGGAAAACCTGCGCTTCTGGGCGCAAATGTTCGGACAACGAACAATCCGGCCCGCCCTTGACACATTCCAGCTGGCGGCGCTGGCCAACCGACAGGCCGCCAACCTGTCAGCTGGCCAGAAACGCCGCCTCGGCCTGTCGCGGATGCTGGTCACCGGGCGCCGGATCTGGCTGCTGGACGAGCCCACGGTGTCGCTGGACAGCGCCAGCACTGCGGTCTTTGCCGCCATGATCGGGGACCATCTCGCGGCCGGAGGTCTGGCGGTGATCGCCACCCATATCGACCTTGGCCTCAGCGCCGCGCAGAGCCTCGACATCACCCCGTTCAAGGCCCGCCCCGAGGCCCACGCCAACCCCTTTCTCGACGGGGCCTTCACATGATCGCGCTGCTCAGACGCGATCTGGCGCTGGCGCTGCGCTCGGGGGGGGGCTTTGGCCTCAGTCTGGCGTTCTTTCTGATCGTTGTCATGTTCGTGCCCTTCGGCATCGGCCCCAACAGCGCAACCCTTGCCACCATCGCACCGGGCATTCTGTGGATTGGCGCGCTGCTGGCCTGCCTGCTGTCGCTGGACCGTATTTTCCAACTGGATTACGAGGACGGCTCGCTGGACCTGCTGGCCACCGCGCCCCTGCCGCTGGAGGGGGTGGTGGCGATGAAGGCGCTGGCCCATTGGCTGACCACCGGGCTGCCCCTGACTCTCGCCGCGCCGCTCTTGGGATTTCTCCTGAACCTGCCGGCGGGAGGCTATTTCTGGATGTTCCTCAGCCTGCTCGTCGGCACCCCCGCGCTCAGCTTTCTCGGCACGTTCGGCGCCGCCATCACCGTCGGCCTGAAACGCGGCGGGCTGCTCTTGTCGCTGCTGGTGTTGCCGCTTTACATCCCCACCCTGATCTTTGGCGCGCAAAGCGTGACGCTGCACCTGCAGCAGCTCTCGAACGCCACCGCCTTCAGCGTTCTGGCGGCCATCAGCCTGTTCACCTTTGCCCTTATCCCCTTCGCCGCGGCGCGGGCGCTGAGGGTCAATTTAAGGTGATCACAGCGCCATCCCCTGCGGCCCTGTAACCCGTTGCAGAGGCCGCCGAGCTCTTGTAGGACGTCAGCCATGTCTTTGTGGGAATACGCCAATCCGCGCCGCTTCATGCGCCTGACCGACATCGTCCTGCCCTGGAGCGCAGGGGGGGCCGCGCTGTTGATGACCGTCGGCCTGATCTGGGGCTTTTTCTTTACCCCCGACGATTACGAACAAGGCTCAACCGTCAAGATCATCTTCATCCACGTTCCCGCCGCCATGCTGGCCATCAACACATGGTTCATGATGCTGGTCACCTCGCTGGTCTGGCTGATCCGGCGCCACCACGTCAGCGCGCTGGCCGCCAAGGCCGCCGCACCCGTTGGCGTCACCATGACCCTGATCGCGCTATTTACCGGCGCCATCTGGGGCGAGCCGATGTGGGGCACCTACTGGGCCTGGGATCCGCGCCTGACCTCATTCATGATCCTGTTCGTCTTTTACCTCGGCTATATCGCGCTCTGGGCGGCAATCGAGGATCCAGACACCGCCGCCGATCTGACCTCGATCCTGTGCATCGTCGGATCGGTCTTTGCCTTTCTGTCGCGCTATGCGGTGATGTTCTGGAACCAGGGGCTGCATCAGGGCGCCTCGCTGTCACTGGACAAGGCGCAGCACGTCGCCGATGTCTTTTCCAACCCGCTCTATGTCTCGATCGCCGGCTTTATCCTGTTCTTTATCGCCATGGTGCTGCTACGCACCCGAACCGAAATTCGCGCCCGCCGGATGTCGGCACTGATCGCCCGCGAGCGCCAGGAGGCCGCCTGACCATGTTCTTGCCCGACCTTGGAAAATATACCGTCCCTGTGCTGGGCGCCTACGCGGTTGCGCTGCTCCTGATCCTGATCCTGACCGTGCAATCCCTGATCCGGGCCGCGCGCATCAAACGCGACCTTGCCGAAACCGAAGAGCGCCGCAAACATCATGACTGAAACCAGCCCCAGCCAAGCCGACCAGACCCCCGGCCACCCCCCCGATCCGCAACCCCGGCGAAAACTGTCGCCGCTCCTGTTCCTGCCACCGCTGGTCTTTGTGGTGCTGGCCGCTCTTTTCGCCTATGGACTGAACCACGACCCCAACACCCTGCCCTCGGCGCTGCAGGGCCAGACGGCACCGGGTATCACCTTGACGAAACTTGGCAATCTACCGCTCTTTACTGACAAGATGCTGCGCAGCCCGCGGCCCAAACTGGTAAATTTCTGGGCCAGTTGGTGCGCCCCCTGCCGGGCCGAGCACAAAAATTTGGTCTGGATGCGGGATCAGGGCGTGCCCATCTACGGCGTCAATTACAAAGATAAGGCGGAAAACGGCCTCAAATTCCTCTCCGATCTGGGCAACCCGTTTCAGGCGGTCGGACAAGACAGCGGCATGCAGGCCATCAACTGGGGCGTTTACGGCGTCCCCGAAACCTTCGTGATCGACGCCAAAGGCACGATCCTGCTGCGCTACCCCGGCCCCCTGACCCGCAAGATCATCACCGAGAAAATCCTGCCCCTGCTGAAAACCGGCGGCTAGGGCCTGATTCTCTCGTGACCTTAACCCGTTGTTACCACAGCGTTCTTAACCTTTGTGGGGTGTCATGATACCGGTTTTGTTTCGCGCGCGAAACAAACCTTGGCCAAGCCCTTGAAATCACATGATCCGCAGAACTGGCGTAATGCCGTTCCGTTAACCTCGGCCGCCCGTCCTCAGGCGTTTCCGATCAACACACCGGCGGCGAAAACCAACGCCCCGCCCAACGCCACCTGAAATGCCGCCCGCATCCACGGGGTCTCCATAAAGCGATGCTGAATCCAGGTGATCGCCCAGATCTCGATCACCACGACGACAAAGGCAATGCTGGTCGCCGTCCAGAAATCCGGAATCAGATAGGGCAGCGCATGGCCCAGCCCCCCCAGCGCCGTCATCACCCCGGCCGCCAGACCGCGCTTGGCCGGTGAGCCGCGTCCCGAGATCACCCCGTCATCGCTGGCCACCTCGGTAAAGCCCATGGAAATCCCCGCCCCGACCGAGGCCGACAGCCCCACCAGAAACGTCTGCCAGGTGTCGCCGGTGGCAAAAGCAGCGGCAAAAATCGGCGCCAGTGTCGAGACCGACCCGTCCATCAGCCCCGCCAGCCCCGGCTGCACAAAGGTCAGAATGAATTGCCGATGTTCACGCCCCCGCTCGCTCTCGGCCACCGATTCGGGAACGTATTTCAACCCCAACCGGTGCGCCAGCGAACTGTGCGCCGCCTCGGCTGCCGCCAGATCACCCAACAGGCGGCGGGTGTCCGCATCCTGCGTGCGCTTCAGCGCCTGCTCATAGAAATTCTGCGCCTGCATCTCCATCTCTTCGGCCATTTTGCGGGTCTTGTCGATGGACAGCGGCCGCACCAGCCAGTCGGGCTTGCGCTGGAAATAGCCTTGGATATGGCTGCGCCGGATCAACGGAATCTCGTCGCCAAACCTCTTTTTATGCAGGTCTATCAACCACTTGCGATGGGTGTTCTCTTCGGCTGCCATATCCTCGAAGACCTTGGCGCTATCGGGATAATCGCCGCGCAACCCCTCGGCATAGGCCTGATAGATCCGCGCGTCATCCTCTTCGCTCGAGATCGCCAGCGCCAGAATTTCCTGCTCGCTCAAATCCTCGAAACGTCGCTTGCCCTGGTTGAAAAATCTGCTGATCATGGCTGCTCCACCCGCTTCTACCGGGTCAATCTAATGGCGGCGGCGGGGCGATGCAATTGCCCTTGTGAGCCCGGCCAGAATCCGGCAAAACGGCGCAAACCCCGTGACCCAAAGGGCCGAGATGAGCGCAACCCTGACCATGACCCAGCCTGATGACTGGCATCTGCACCTGCGCGACGGGGCCATGCTGGCGGCGGTCCTGCCCGACAGCGCGCGCCATTTCGCCCGTGCCCTGATCATGCCGAACCTCATGCCCCCGGTGACCACCGCCGCCGCCGCCCGTGCCTATCGGGATCGCATTCTGGCCGCGCGTCCCGCCGGCTCCATGTTCACCCCGTTGATGACCCTCTACCTGACCGAGGACACCCAGCCCGCCGAGGTCGCCGCCGCGCAGGCCGAGGGGCTGATCGCCGCGGTCAAGCTCTACCCCGCCGGGGCGACCACCAATTCCGCCTCGGGCGTGCGCGATTTCCAGCGCATCCGCCCGGTTCTGGAGCGCATGGCCGAGATCGGCTTGCCGCTCTGCGTGCATGGCGAGGTGACCGACCCCGAGATCGACATCTTCGACCGCGAGGCGGTCTTTATCGAGCGCGTCCTCGATCCCCTCCGCCGGGCCACGCCGGGCCTCAGGCTGGTGCTGGAACACGTCACCACCCGCGAAGGGGTCCAGTATGTCCGCGATTCCGGCGCCGGTCTTGCCGCCACGATCACCGCGCATCATCTGCTCCTCAACCGTAACCACCTGCTGGCCGGGGGTATCCGCCCGCATTTCTACTGCCTGCCGGTGGCCAAGCGCGAACGCCACCGCAAGGCCTTGCTGGCCGCCGCCCTGTCTGGTGACGCGCGGTTTTTTCTGGGCACCGACAGCGCCCCGCATCCGAATGCCGCAAAGCAAAGCGCCTGCGGCTGCGCCGGCTGCTTTACCGCCGGCAACGCCATGCCGCTTCTGGCCGAAATCTTTTCGCGCGAACACGCGCTTTCGCGTCTCGAGGCCTTCAGCGCCCTCAACGGCGCCGCCTTTTATGGCCTTGCGCCAAATACGAGCCGCCTGCGCCTGACCCGCGTGGACGGCGAAAATCTGCCGCCCCGACTGGACACCGCCGAGGGCCCCGTCACCCGCTTTGACCCCGGCTTTGCCTCCGCTTGGTCGGCCACCGTTCTACCCTCTGCAAAGGAGCCCCGCGCATGATCCCCACCACCCTGCCCGACGCGGCCGAGATCGCCCGCCTGAGCGCGCGGATGCTGCTGGAAATCAACGCCGTCCACTTCAACGCCGAGACCCCCTTCACGCTGGCCTCGGGCCTGCCCAGCCCGACCTATATCGACTGCCGAAAACTGATCTCCTACCCCCGCATCCGCAGCACGCTGATGGATTTTTTGACCGTGACGGTGATGCGCAACGCCGGCTTTGAGGCCTTTGACAACATCGCTGGCGGCGAGACCGCGGGCATTCCCTTTGCCGCTCTGGTGGCCGAGCGCATGGCCCTCCCCATGAGCTATGTCCGAAAGAAACCAAAGGGTTACGGCCGCAACGCCCGAATCGAGGGCGAGATGAACGCCGGGCAGAGGGTGCTGTTGGTCGAGGACCTGACCACCGATGGCGGCAGCAAGCTGAGCTTTGTCGAAGCGATCCGCAAGACCGGCGCCAGCTGCGCCGATACGGCGGTGATCTTTTACTATGACATCTTCCCCGAGACCGAACAGACCCTTGCCGATCACGGCATCAGGCTGCACCACCTCTGCACTTGGCGCGACGTTCTGGCCGAGGCCGAGGCGCGGATCGATTCGAAAACCGAAACCGGCCCCGGTGCTGCTTTCGACCGCCACACCCTGACCGAGGTTCGCGCCTTTCTCGACGACCCGCGCGGCTGGCAGGCGGCGCGTCAGGCGCCGGACGCAACACCGCGCCCGTAGGCCCAGAGGCAAATCAGCTCCATCGCCATATGCGCCCCGGCAATGGCGGTGATCCCGGCCGGATCATAGGGCGGCGAGACCTCGACGACATCCATGCCGACCACGTTGATTCCCGCCAGCGCCCGCAGGATGGCCATTGCTCCGGCGCTGCTGAGTCCCCCTGAAACCGGTGTCCCCGTGCCCGGCGCAAAGGCGGGATCCAGCGCATCGATGTCAAAGCTCAGGTAAACCGGATTGCTGCCGACGATCGCACGCACCCGCTTGGCCAGCGTCTCGGGCGCGCTTGCAAGGGCGGCGGGCGCGTCGATAATATTGACCCCCAGCGGATCGGCGTTGACCGTACGTATCCCGATCTGGACCGAGCGCCCCGGCACCACCAGCCCCTCTTTGACCGCCTTGTAAAACATGGTGCCGTGGTCGATCCGCTCAAGATCATCATCGGGCCAGGTGTCGGTGTGGGCGTCAAACTGCAACAGCGACAGCGGCCCCCATTTCGCTGCGTGGGCACGCAGAACCGGATGGCTGATCGAGTGATCCCCCCCCAGCGTCAGAACCGCGGCCCCGGCCTCGATGATGCCGCGGATATGGGACTCGATCGCCGCCGGAACCGTCTGCGGTTTGCCATAATCAAACGCCAGATCGCCGTAATCCACCATGGCCAGCGCGCTCAACGGGTCCAGATCCCAGCCATAGGGCGGATCATAGACCTGCAGGGCGCTGGCCTCGCGGATGGCCCGCGGCCCAAGGCGCGTGCCGGGGCGATTGGTGGTGGCACAATCAAACGGAATGCCGGTGATCGCCAGATCGACGCCGTTTAGATCCTTGCTGTAGCGGCGGCGCAAAAAGCTGGTCGCCCCCGCATAGGTTGCTTCGCTCGACAAACCCTTTAGCCGAGGTCGCGTGAATGCGCCGTCCACGTCTTTTGCCGCGTCTTCCAGTGCCATTTTTAGCCCTCTCATCTTGACCTCTGGACAAGTTTAGCCCTCCAATGGCGCAATGCCAGCCCTGATTTTTCGGCCCGCTCCCCGGATCAGGACGCCGGGTCGGGACCCCAGGTCGGGATGGCGCTCAGAGCGCGTGAAAGGACGAAACCATGAAACTGCTTCGATACGGTCCCAAGGGGGCCGAACGCCCCGGGCTGCTGGATCCCGACGGCGGGTTGCGCGATCTTTCCGGCGAGATTTCCGATGTCGAGGGCGCCAGCCTTGATCCGGCGACACTGGCGCGGCTGGCGCGGCTGGATCCAGCGGACCTGCCCGCTGTTCCCGGCACCCCGCGCATCGGCCCTTGCGTGGCTCGGGTGGGCAAGCTGATCGGGATCGGCCTCAACTATTCCGACCACGCCGCCGAAGCGGGGATGGACGTTCCCACCGAGCCGATCCTGTTCATGAAGGCGCCCTCGGCCATCTGTGGCCCCAACGACGATCTGGAACTGCCGCGCGGGGCGAAAAAGCTGGACTGGGAGGTCGAGCTGGCGGTGGTCATCGGGCAGCGCGCAAAATACGTCAGCCGCAAGGACGCCCTGTCCCATGTCGCCGGGTATTGCACCATCAACGACGTCTCCGAGCGCGCCTTTCAGATCGAGCGCCTCGGCCAGTGGAGCAAGGGGAAAAGCCACGACAGCTTTGCTCCCATCGGCCCTTGGCTGGTCACCAGCGATACGGTGCCCAAGCCGCAGGGTTTGCGCCTCTGGACGCGGCTGAACGGCGAGACGATGCAGGACGGCACCACCGCCACCATGGTTTTTGCGGTGGATGAACTGATCGCCTACCTGTCGCGATTCATGACGCTGGAGCCCGGCGATATCATCGCAACCGGCACCCCCCCGGGGGTGGGAATGGGGATGCGCCCGCCGCGCTATCTCCGGCCGGGCGACCGCCTGACGCTGGCGGTCGAGGGGCTGGGCGAACAGGATCACCGCGTCGTCGCCGTCTGATCCCGATCGGCGGTGGACGCGTCCCTCTCAGCCGCCCGAATGCGATAGGCCCGGCAGCTTTAGCCCCTGTTCGCGCGCGCAGTCCAGCGCCTCGGGATAGCCGGCGTCTGCATGGCGCATGACGCCGGTCGCCGGGTCGTTCCAGAGCACCCGTTTCAGGCGCCGCGCCGCGTCCTCGGTGCCGTCGGCCACGACAACCATGCCAGCGTGCTGGGAAAAGCCCATGCCAACGCCGCCGCCGTGGTGCAGACTGACCCATGTGGCCCCGCTTGCGGTATTCAGCAGCGCGTTCAATAGCGGCCAGTCCGAGACCGCGTCACTGCCATCGCGCATGGCTTCGGTCTCGCGGTTGGGCGAGGCGACCGAGCCGGAATCAAGGTGGTCGCGCCCGATCACCACGGGGGCGGACAGCTCGCCCCGGGCGACCATTTCGTTGAACACCAGCCCCGCCCGGTGCCGGTCGCCAAGGCCGATCCAGCAGATCCGCGCCGGCAGCCCCTGAAAGGCGATCCGCTCGCGCGCCATGTCCAGCCAAGTGTGCAGATGGGCGTTATCCGGGAACAATTCCTTCATCTTGGCGTCGGTTTTATAGATGTCCTCGGGGTCTCCTGACAGGGCCACCCAGCGGAAGGGACCGATGCCGCGACAAAACAGCGGCCGGATGCAGGCGGGCACGAAACCGGGAAAGGAAAAGGCCTCTTCCAGCCCCTCGTCAAAGGCCATCTGTCTGATATTATTTCCATAATCCAGCGTCGGGACGCCATCTTTCCAGAACTTGACCATCGCCTCGACCTGAATTTTCATTGACGCTCGAGCGGCGCGCTCAACCGCCTTGGGGTCGCGCTCACGCCGCGCGTGCCACTCTGCCATGCTCCAGCCGAGGGGCAGATAGCCGTTGATCGGGTCGTGGGCGCTGGTCTGGTCGGTCACGATGTCGGGGCGAATACCGCGCCGGTGGATTTCGACAAAAATATCCGCGGCATTGCCCAGAAGGCCGACGGATTTGGCCTCACCTGCCGCCGTCCAGCGCCGGATCATCTCCAGCGCCTCGTCCAGCGTCTGGGCACTGGCGTCCAGATAGCGGGTGCGCAGGCGAAAGTCGATGCTGTCGGGGTTGCACTCAACCGCCAGACAGCAAGCGCCCGCCATCACCGCCGCCAGCGGCTGTGCGCCGCCCATGCCCCCCAGCCCGCCGGTCAGGATCCATTTTCCGGTCAGATCGCCGGCGTAATGCTGGCGTCCCACCTCGGCAAAGGTTTCATAGGTTCCCTGCACGATGCCTTGGGTGCCGATGTAGATCCACGAGCCCGCGGTCATTTGCCCGTACATCATCAGCCCCTTGCGGTCGAGGGCGTTGAAATGATCCCATGTGGCCCAGTGGGGCACCAGATTCGAGTTGGCGATCAGAACCCGGGGGGCGTCCTTGTGGGTCGGGAAAACGCCCACCGGACGGCCGGATTGCACCAGCAGGGTCTCGTCCTCGTCAAGCTGCCTGAGGCTTTGCGTAATGCGGTCGAAATCCGCCCATGTGCGCGCCGCGCGCCCGATGCCGCCATAAACCACCAACTCATTGGGGTTCTCGGCGACCTCGGGGTCCAGATTGTTCTGGATCATGCGAAACGGCGCCTCGGTCGCCCAGCTTTTACAGTTCAATTCGGGCCCGCGGGGGGCGCGAACGAGGCGGCTGTTGTGGCGGCTGTTCTGTGGGCGGTTCTGTTGGTGGTCGGGCATCGGGGACTCCTCAGAGGTTGGGCGCCATTTCGGGCACCAGCTGCTGGCTGCGAACCAGCGCTTTTGCCGCGGCGATATCCGGGGCGATAAAGCGGTCATCGGCCAGCGGCGGGACCTGTGCGCGAATCAGCGCGATCATTTTGCGCAGCGCCGGGCTGGTGGTCAGGGGGGCGCGCAATTCCACCCCCTGCGCCCCGGCGAGCGCCTCGATTGCAACGATTGCGGACAGGTTCTCGACCATCTCGTTAAGGCGCCGTGCGCCGTGGCATGCCATCGAGACATGGTCCTCCTGATTGGCCGAGGTGGGTGTACTGTCGGTTACGCGTGGGTTGGACAACGCCTTGTTTTCGCTCATCAAAGCAGCCGAAGTGACCTCGGCGATCATCAGGCCCGAGTTCAGCCCAGGGGCAGGCGACAGAAAGGCAGGCAGGCCAAAACTGAGGGCCGGATCCACCAGAAGCGAGATCCGGCGCTGGGCGATGGCGCCAACCTCGGACAGGGCCATCGCCATCTGGTCGGCGGCAAAGCCCACCGGCTCGGCATGGAAATTCCCGCCAGAGATAATCGCGCCATCCGCCATCACAAGCGGGTTGTCGGTGACCGCGTTGGCCTCGATCTCCAGCACCCGCGCCGCCTGTCGCATGACATCCAGCGCCGCGCCCAGAACCTGCGGCTGGCAGCGGATGCAATAAGGGTCCTGCACGCGCGCATCGTCGGTGCGGTGGCTTTCGCGAATGGCCGAGCCGCGCTGCAACTGGCTGAGCGCCGCGGCAACCTCGATCTGGCCGGGCTGGCCGCGCAGGGCGTGAATTTCGGCCCGAAACGGCGCTGATGAGCCCATCGCCGCCTCGGTTGACAGGGCGCCGGTGGTGAGCGAGCTCAGCGCCACGTCCCAACCGTCAAACAGCCCGGCCAGCGCCAGCGCGGTTGATACCTGCGTGCCATTGATCAGCGCCAGCCCCTCTTTCGGGCCAAGGGTCAGAGGGGTCAGCTCGGCCCGCGCCAGCGCCTCGGCACCGCTCAGGGTTTCGCCTTGCCAGCGCGCCTGCCCGGCGCCGATCATCACCGCCGCCATATGGGCCAGAGGCGCCAGATCGCCGGACGCACCGACCGAGCCCTGCGCCGGAATAACCGGCAGCACACCCGCGCTCAGCATGTCCTGCAAAAGCTGGATCACCGCCCAGCGCACCCCCGACGCACCGCGCCCCAGCGAGACCATCTTCAGCGTCATGATCAGGCGCACCTGAGCCTCGCTGAGGGCCGGGCCGGTGCCCGCCGCGTGGCTGAGGATCAGGTTTCGTTGCAGCCGCGCCGTGTCGCCCGGAGCGATGCGGATCGACGCCAGTTTGCCAAAGCCGGTGTTCACACCATAAACCGGGGTCGCGCCAGTGGCGGCGGCCAAAACGATTTCGCACGCTTTTTCAACGTCTTGGCGACAATCCGGCGTGATACGCGCAGGGCCTCCACGATAGATTTCGCGCAAATTCGCCAGCGTCGTCTGGCCCGGTATCAGGATCATTCCCGCCCCCCGATGATACGTTGAAAAAGGGGGTTGGCCCCCATGCGATAGACCAGCTCGGCCACCTCGGCGACGTCCCAGACCGCCAGATCGGCGCGCTTTCCCACCTCCAGCGTGCCGCAATCGGCCGCCTGTCCCAGCGCCAAAGCGGCGTTGCGGGTGACCCCCAAAAGGGCCTCATCCGGGGTCAGGTGAAACAGCGTCGCGGCCATGTTCATCGCCAAAAGCAGCGAATATAGCGGTGCCGAACCGGGGTTGGCGTCGGTGGCAATGGCGATTGGAACCCCGGCGGCGCGCAGGGCCGTGATCGGCGGACGGCGGGTCTCGCCAAGGGTATAGAACGCCCCCGGCAGCAGCGTGGCAACCGTGCCCGAGGCGGCCATTTCGGCAATGCCCCGGTCATCGAGATATTCCAGATGATCCGCCGAGAGCGCCCCGTAGGAGGCGGCAAGGGCGCTGGCCCCCTGATTTGAGAGCTGCTCGGCGTGGAGCTTGACCGGCAGGCCCAGCGCCGTTGCGGCATCAAACAGGCGGGCAATCTGGGCCGGGGAAAAGGCGATGTTTTCGCAAAACCCGTCCACGGCATCGACCAGCCCCCGGGCGTGGGCGGCGTGGAGACCGGCAATGGCGACCTCGGAGATATAGGCGTCGGGACGGCCGGCGTATTCCGGCGGCACGGCGTGGGCGGCCAGCCATGTGGTGGTGATTCGGACCGGGCGCAGCTCGGCCAGACGGCGAGCGGCGCGGAGCATGGCGATCTCGGCCGGGATGCTGAGGCCATAGCCGGACTTGACCTCGATCAGCGCCACGCCATCGCCGATCAGCGCATCCAAACGCGGTAGCGCGGCAGCGACCAGCGACTCGACATCCTCGGCGCGGGTGGCGGTCACGGTGGCCATGATCCCGCCGCCCTGACGGGCGATCTCGGCATAGCTGACGCCCTGTTGGCGCAGGAGGAACTCGGCTGCCCGGCTGCCCGCGTGGATCAGGTGGGTGTGGCAGTCGATCAGCGCCGGTGTCATCAGCCGCCCGTCCAGATCGCGGGTCGGCAGGGCGCGAAATTCATCGGGCAAATCGACCGCGGCACCCAGCCAGCGGATGCGTCCGTTTTCGGCCACCAGCGCACCGTTGCCGATCAGCCCTTGCGGGCTTTGGCTAGCGATCCGGCAATTTTGAAAGACACGCGCGTCCAACTTGGTGATTCCCTGTTGTTTAATTTGTTCCAAAGTTTATTATGTCTGCACATATTCACCTGTCAATGCGAGTTTTCAAGAAATGGCCACAGGTTTGACAGCCCTTTGGGCAAAACAGGCGCTGACCCCGACGGGGTGGCAACACGATGTCCTGATCGAGATCGACCCGGCGGGGCGGATTGTCACGGTGACTCCGAAGAGCCCGGCCCGGGGGATGCGGCTGGATCTGGTTCTGGGGGCACCAGCGAACCTGCACAGCCACGCCTTTCAGCGCGCTATGGCGGGCTTAAGCGAGGGCCGCACTGGAGCGGCAGGGGCCACACAGAAGGCCGGGGCCACGCCCGAATCGTTCTGGAGCTGGCGGCACCTCTTGTACCGGTTTCTCGAGCTGTTGCGCCCCGAAGACGTCGAGGCCATTGCCGCCTTTGCGCAGATGGAGATGTTAGAGGCGGGCTATGGCGCGGTGGCCGAGTTCCATTACCTCCACCACGGCATCGGCGGCACGCCCTATGACGATCCGGCGGAAATGTGCGGGCGCATCGCAGCGGCGGCGAAAACCAGCGGCATCGGCCTGACGCTGCTGCCGGTTCTCTATATGCAAGGGGGGTGCGACGGGCGACCGCTGGCCGGGGGGCAACTGCGGTTTGCCCATGACCTTGACGGATTCAGCCGCCTGTTGGAGGCCGCTGGACACAAGGTCTCGACGCTGCTGCCGGCGGATTGCCGGACCGGAGCGGCGCCCCATTCCTTGCGCGCGGTGTCACGGGCGGCGCTGGACCACCTGCCCGAAATCGCTCCTTGCGGGCCAATCCATATCCATATCGCCGAGCAGCTGGCCGAGATTGCCGAGGTCACCGCCCATCTGGGGGCGCGCCCGCTGACATGGCTGTTGAACGTCCACGAGATCGACGCGCGCTGGTGCCTGATCCACGCCACCCACATGACCCCGGCCGAGACCGTCGGGCTGGCCGAAAGCGGCGCCGTTGCCGGATTGTGCCCGATCACCGAAAGCAACCTTGGCGACGGGATCTTTGCGGCCACGCGGTTTCTGGATGCGGGGGGGCGGATTGGGCTGGGCAGCGACAGCAATATCCGCATTTCGCTGACCGAGGAAATCCGCACGCTGGAATATTCGCAACGCTTGCGCGACCACAGCCGGGCGGCGCTGGCCAGCCCCACGGTTTCCAGCGGGCGGCGCATCCTGACGCGGGCAACCGCCGGAGGGGCGCAGGCGCTGGGGCGGGGCTCCGGGGCGTTGCAGCCCGGTGCCTGGGCCGATATTCTGGAGATCGACACCGACCATCCCGACCTCGACGGCCTGCGGGGCGATCCACTATTGGATGCGCTGATCTTTGCCCGCGACGATCGGCAGGTCAGGAATGTCTGGAGCGCCGGGCGCCATCTGGTTCGGGACGGTCGGCACATCAGGGCGCCGGAGATCACCGGGGCCTACCGCGCGGTTGTGGCGCGCCTGCGCGGAGTGCTGTAAGGAGAGTACCGTGAGGCAAAAGAGCTATCAGGACATTCGCGCGCTGGTGCTGGCGCGCATTCATGCGCAGATCTGGCCGCCGGGGGCGCGAATTCCCGGCGAGGCGGATCTGGCGGCCGAGTTCGGATGTGCCCGCGCCACCGTCAATCGGGCCCTGCGCGAGCTGGCCGAAGCGGGGCTGATCGAGCGTCGACGCAAGGCGGGCACACGGGTGGCGGTGAACCCGGTGCGCAAGGCGACGCTGGAACTGCCGGTGGTTCGTCTCGAGGTCGAAGGGCGCGGCGAAACCTACGACCACAAGCTGCTGCTCAGAGAAACCGAGACGCCACCGGACCATGTCCGGGCGCGTATGAACCTGCCTGCCGGGGTGCGCCTCTTGCATCTGAAAACCCTGCACATGGCTGATGCGTGCCCCTATATGTTCGAGGATCGCTGGCTCAACAGGCGCACCGCAACAGGCATCGACGCGGCCGACCTGAACCGGATCAGCGCCAATGAGTGGCTGGTGCAGAACGTACCCTTCTCGGGCGGCGATATTGCCTTTTTTGCCGCCGCGGCCAGCGGTGATGAGGCCGGGGCCCTGAATATTGCCCCCGAAACGGCGATTTTCGTGGTCGAGCGCACCACATGGCGCGGCCTTGACCCGGTCACCGCCACGCGTCTGGCCTATGCCCCGGGCTATCGGATGACGACGCGGATCTAGGCGTTGGTCATCTGGAGAATGGCGGGGAAAAGTGGCGCGGTTGACGGGGCTCGAACCCGCGACCTCCGGCGTGACAGGCCGGCACTCTAACCAGCTGAGCTACAACCGCGCAGTCCTTTCCAGAGCAGAGGCGGTGGCGCGGTTGACGGGGCTCGAACCCGCGACCTCCGGCGTGACAGGCCGGCACTCTAACCAGCTGAGCTACAACCGCACAGCCTCTGCATCTTGCCCTGAACGGGCCGTTATGGTGGGTCGTGAGAGGCTCGAACTCCCGACATCTTCGGTGTAAACGAAGCGCTCTACCAACTGAGCTAACGACCCAGACAATGAAGCGCTGTTTACAATCGCGGCGCAGGGAAGCGCAAGGGGAAAATGGTGGGTGATAACGGATTTGAACCGCTGACATCTTCGATGTGAACGAAGCGCTCTACCACTGAGCTAATCACCCTTGATCTGGCCGGTTCTTTAGCGCCCCTCGCGGCGGTTCGCAAGGGGCGCTTTTGCGCTGTCAGTGAGCGATCGTGGCCGCCCCTTCGCCCTCTGGACGCGCGCGGGCCATTGCCGCGGCGGCGGCCTCTTCGGCGGCCTCGTCCCATTCGATCGGCTCAGGCTGGCTAACCAGTGCGTGTTTCAAGACCTCGCGGACGCTGGACACGGGAATGATCGTCAGCCCCTCTTTGACGTTGTCGGGGATTTCGGCCAGATCCTTTTGGTTTTCCTCGGGAATCAGCACCGTCTTGATGCCACCTCTCAGGGCTGCCAGCAGTTTTTCCTTGAGCCCGCCGATGGGCAGCACATTGCCGCGCAAGGTGACCTCGCCGGTCATGGCGATGTCCTTTTTGACGGCGATGCCGGTCATCACTGAAACGATCGAGGTGACCATCGCCACGCCGGCGCTGGGGCCGTCCTTTGGCGTTGCGCCTTCGGGGACGTGGACGTGGATGTCGATCTTTTCGAATTTCGGCGGTTTGACCCCGATTTCAGTGGCAATCGAGCGCACATAGGAACTGGCGGCATCGATGCTTTCCTTCATCACGTCGCCCAGTTTGCCGGTGGTTTTCATCCGCCCGCGCCCGGGCAGTTTCAGCGCCTCGATGGACAGCAATTCGCCGCCAACGCTGGTCCAGGCGAGGCCGGTGACGACGCCAACGACATCCTTTTCCTCGGCCAGACCGTAGCGAAAGCGCTTGACGCCGAGGAACTCTTCGAGGTTGTCCGGTGTGATCTCGACCTTTTCGACCTTGTCGCGCACGATCCGCGTCACCGCCTTGCGGCAGAGCTTGGCCAGTTCGCGTTCAAGGTTGCGAACCCCGGCTTCACGGGTGTAGGTGCGGATGATCTCGGTCAGGGCGGCACCATCAAGCGAGAATTCGCCCGCCTTCAGGCCGTGGCCCTGCAGCTGTTTTGGCAGCAGGTATTGCAGCGCAATCTCGCGCTTTTCGTCCTCGGTATAGCCGGCCAGCGAGATAATCTCCATCCGGTCCAACAGCGGTCCCGGCATGTTGTAGGTGTTCGCCGTGGTCAAGAACATGACGTTCGAGAGGTCATATTCCACCTCGAGATAATGGTCGGTGAAGGTCGAGTTCTGCTCGGGGTCCAGTACCTCCAGCATGGCACTGGCCGGGTCGCCGCGGAAATCCTGCCCCATCTTGTCGATTTCATCCAACAATATCAATGGATTGACTGTTTTAGCCTTTTTCATCGATTGGATGATCTTGCCCGGCATCGAGCCAATATAGGTGCGCCGGTGGCCGCGAATTTCGCTTTCGTCGCGCACCCCGCCAAGGCTGATGCGGATGAACTCGCGCCCGGTGGCCCGCGCGACCGATTTCCCGAGGCTGGTCTTGCCGACGCCCGGCGGGCCGACGAGGCACAGGATCGGGCCGCGCAGTTTTGATGAACGCTGCTGGACGGCAAGATATTCGACGATGCGTTCCTTGACCTTTTCCAGCCCGTAATGGTCGTTGTCCAGCACCGTCTGCGCCTTGGTCAGATCCTTTTTGATGCGGGTTTTCTTGCCCCACGGAATCGCCAGAAGCCAGTCGAGATAATTGCGCACGACGGTCGCTTCGGCGGACATGGGAGACATGGATTTCAGCTTTTTCACCTCGCCCTCGGCCTTTTCGCGGGCCTCTTTGCTGAGCTTGGTCTCCTTGATCCGGGCCTCGTATTCGGCGGCCTCGTCCTGCCCCGAGTTGTCGCCGTCCCCCAGCTCGCGCTGGATCGCCTTCATCTGTTCGTTCAGATAATATTCGCGCTGGGTGCGTTCCATCTGGGTCTTGACCCGGGACTTGATCTTTTTCTCGACCTTGAGGACGGACATTTCGCCCTCCATCAGGCCGAGGATATGTTCCAGCCGCGCCTCGACGTCGAGCGTCTCAAGGAGCTTCTGCTTGTCCTCGACCGGCACCCCGAGATGGCCCGAGACGGTGTCGGCCAGCTTGGCCGCGCCCTCGGTTTCCTCAATCGCGCTGAGCGCCTCTTCGGGGATGTTCTTGTTCAGGCGGGCGTAACGCTCGAACTGTTCGGCAACCGAACGGCTGAGCGCCTTCAGCGCCACCGGATCGCCGTACACATCGTCCAGCGGCTCGGCGATGGCCTCGAAAAACTCGGGGTTTTCAAGGAATTTGGCGATGCGAACCCGGCGGCGTCCCTCGACCAGAACCTTAACCGTGCCGTCGGGCAGTTTTAGCAGTTGCAGGACGCTGGCGATGACGCCGGTCTTGTAGATACCCTCGGGCGTGGGGGCGTCCACGGCGGGGTCGATCTGGGCGGCGAGCAGGATCTCCTTGTCATCGCCCAGAACCTCTTCGAGGGCGCGAACCGATTTGTCGCGTCCCACAAAAAGCGGGACGATCATGTGGGGAAAAACCACGATTTCGCGCAGAGGCAGGACGGGATAGATAGTGCTGCTCGGGTCGTTCATATCACTTCCTTGTCGGCAAAAGGACACGGCCCCGGACCACCCGGCAGCCATCGGCCCTTTTCGTTTACGTCAGACAGGTGGGGTGCCTTTGCGCGGGTGTCAAGGCATCCGGTCCGACTCGGGGTCGCCCCATATTGCCCTGCCCGGCAGGTCAGAGCAAGCATCTGCTGCAGGGCGTTTGGGCTGTGGCGCGGTGGGTGTCGCCCCCGGCGGGCGAGCACAGTCCGGGCGTGGCAGGGTTTCAGGCGATGACCCGGTGCCAGCCCTTGCCTTGGCCGGGAAAAGATGGTTTGCCACAAGGATGCAGATGCAGCCCGAAACGCAAGGCCAAAAGCCAAAAGAGGCCGCGCCCCGCCAGCCGGTGGTGGGCGTCGTGCCGTTTGGCTTTCGCCCCGCGGGGGCGCTGGCCGAGGTTCCGTTAACGACGTTGCTGTGGCCGCTGGGCGAGCCGGACCTGCCCCCCGGCGCCTGCATTCGCGATCTTGGCCCCGACGATCATGTCTGCGCCTTTGCCGACAGCTGGTTGTTTGCGCCGTCACTGGGACGGCGGCGGCGTGGCTTTTCTGCGCGCCTGTCGCTGGCCATTGCCGAGCCAACCGGGGTGCATGGGCATCTGATGGTGATGGCGCGCCTGCTGCACCGTCGCTTTTACCGGATACTGACCTGCAATCCGCGCCTGTTGGCGGCCCTGCCCAACGGGCAAAAGCTGATCTTTGGCGACGCCTGGGTCGATCCAAAGCGCGATTACGGGCGCGAAAAGACGCGGATGCTGTCGCTTATTGCCTCGCGCAAGCGGCGACTTTCGGGGCATCGGTTGCGCCACAAGGCGGTGCGCGCACTTGCGGCAAAGCGGATCGCGGTGGATGTCATGGGGCGGGGCTATCGCGCCTTTGAGGACAAGGCCGAAGGGCTGGCGCCCTATCGCTATTCGGTGGTGATCGAGAACAGCCGCCAAACCGGGTATATAACCGAAAAGGTGATTGACGCGTTTTTGTGCCGGACGGTTCCGATCTATTGGGGCGCGCCGGATATCGGCGATTATTTCAACACCGACGGGATGATCGTCTGCACGACGCTGGCCCAGATTGTGGCGGCCGCCAAGTCCCTCAGCGCCGAGGATTACGCCGCGCGCAAAGACGCAATAGAAGAGAACCGGCGGCGGGCGCGGGCCTATGGTGACGTGATCCGGGCGGCGGCGTGGCTGGTGCGAGACGGCTCTTGAGGGGGAACACCCACGAAGCGGCAGCAGAGCGCCCGGGGATCTGTCTTTTTTGCAAAAATACTCAATAAAAACCCGGTCTGGCCTTTTGATTCCGCATATTTGGCGGGCGCAGGGTCTAGGCCCTAACCTGCGCGAAGCAGCGCCTCGGCCGTGGTGTTGCTAGTCACCAGATGGGTGACGTACCCGCCAGCAATCGCAGCCAGCATGGGCACGACCTTGTCCGGGCCCTCCGAAACCAGCATTCCCATGTCGAGATTCAGCAGATTGTCCAGCTCGACCCCGATCATCCGGTCGTCCAGCGCGCCAGGGACAGCGCGCCCGTTGCGATCGATAAAGCGCCCGCACAGAACCCCCCTCGCGCCGTGGCTGACGTACCAGTCCAGATCCTGATGGCTGGCGATGCCGCTGCCGACGATATGGCTTTCGTGGTTGCACGATCCGGCGGCAAAGATCGCCTTGTTGCAATGGCTGAGGGCCTCGATCTGGGCATGGATGATCGGCTCGGCGCGCAGGCGTTGGGCCAGTTCCGGGTCGCTGAGGATTGCCGGGGCATAAAGGTTGATGCATTTCGCCCCGAGGCGGCTGGCCATATGGGCCGAGCAGATCTCGGCGGTAAAGCCATAGGGCGTGGCCATCGAGCCGACCAGTTGCGAGACGCTGACATTTTCGGTGCGCGCCTGCGCCATCGCCTCGGCCACCTCGTAAACGGTGCGCCCCCAGGCCACGCCAAGACGGTCTCCGGGTTGCAGCAGGCTGGGCAGCCACTCGGCCGCCCCGCGGGCGACACGAAAAAAGCGCTGCTCGGCGCCGCCGGTCCCGTCAGGCACCACATAGGCAGCCCTGAGGCCAAATTTTTCCCGCAGCGCCTCGGCGATCCGATGGGTGGAAAAGGCGCTGGGGGCCAGGCTGATGCGGATAAAGCCGCGCTCTTTGGCGTCCTGCAAATAGTTGACAACCGTAGCACGCGACACGCCGAGGCGGGCGGCGATCTCGGTCTGGTTCAGCCCGTCGTGGTAATAAAGCCACGCGGCCTCGATCACGATGCTCTCGCCGCTGACCTGCCCTGCCGGACGGCGGCGGGTCTTTCCATGGCCGAATGCGCCGGTTTTGGTTGCCATTCTCTCTCCTTTTATATATTTGACACTATGCGCTGACAATTGTCAAAAGAACTGTTCCGCGACACCCGGGGCCCGATCCGCCCCCCGATCCGGACCATGGTAACGGCAGAAGGTCCGGCGGCAAAGGCACAAATGAGACTGGGGATCAACGGGGGAGTGACAGGCGATGATCGCAAACCGATGGGATGACGAAGCGGCGACCAAAGCCGCGGATGCGGCGCCAGATGTCAGCGCCGCGCGCGATCTGGCGCTGCAGGTTTACGCCACACGCCTGATCGGCGCGGACCGGGCGCTGGTGCAGTATGGCGGCGGGAACAGCTCGGTCAAACTCGTGCAAAAGGATATATTTGGGCGCGATATCAATGTCTTGCGCGTCAAGGGCAGCGGCTGCGATCTGGCGGATATGGATACGGCGCATATGCCTGCATTGCGTCTTGAGCGGTTGCTGGAACTGCGCAGGCTCGACGCCCTTTCGGATGCAGATATGTATAACACGTTGCGCGGGGCGATGCTGGATGCGCGCGCGCCTGACCCTTCGGTTGAAACGCTGCTGCACGCATTTTTACCACACCGCTTTATCAACCACACCCACGCGACAGTGATGCTGGCGCTGGCCGATCTGCCGGATGCGGCGGCGGCGGTTGCCGAGATTTTTGGCCCGCGCATGGCGGTGGTGCCGTTTTTCAAGCCGGGCTTTGCGCTGGGCAAGGCCGCTGCCAAGGTCTTTGAGGCCAACCCCGATGTCGAGGGGCTAATCCTGCTGAACCACGGCCATTTTGCCTTTGGCGCCAGCGCGCGGCAAGGTTACGAGAGAATTATCGAACACACCAACATGGTGATCGACTGGTTCCAAAAACGCCGCGGAGGATGGCCGGCGGCGCGCTGCGAAAAACGCCCGGCCCCGCCTCAACAGGCGCAAGAGCTGCTGCCTCTGCTGCGCGGCGCACTGGGCGACGCGCAGGCGGAATTCAGCGCCGATAGGGATGCCCCCATGCCGATCCTCGATCTGCGTACGGGGCCGAATGTCCGTGAATTTCTGGCCCGCTCCGATATGGTGGAGCTGGCCGGGCGCGGGGTGGCAACCCCCGATCATGCCATCCGCATCAAGAACCTGCCGCTGGTTTTGCGCAGCCCGGATATGGCCGCAGGAAAAGGTGCGCTGACGGTGGCGATCTCGACCTATGTGGCCGACTACACCGCCTGTTTTCAACGCAACAGGGCGCGTCATGAGCGCGATTTGCAGATGTTGGCGCCACTGCCCGGTGTGATCTGGCTGGACGGTCTGGGGCTGATTGGGGTTGGTCGGGATGCAACGGCCGCGGCAATCGCGGCGGACATGGGCGAAGAAAACATGCTGGCGATGACCCTTGGCGAAGATTGCGGCGGCTTTCGCCCGCTGGCCGAGGCCGATCTGTTCGACATGGAATACTGGGCGCTGGAGCAGGCCAAGCTGGGGGCCAAACCGGCGCCGAAATTTGCCGGGCGCGTGGTTCTGGTCACCGGCGGCGGCGGCGCGATCGGTCTGGCCAGTGCGGCGGCCTTTGCCGCCCGGGGGGCGAATGTCTTTGTTGTCGATCTTCAGGAGGCGGCCTTGGCGCGGGCCCTTGAAGTGCTGGGGCCGGGGCATGACGGGCTGGCGCTGGACATCACCGCACCGGGGGCGGCGGCGCGCGCGATCGGGGCCGCGGTGGCGCGATTCGGGGGGCTGGATATTCTGCTGTCAAACGCCGGTGCCGCATGGACCGGAGAGATGGCCGATCTTGACGATCAGCTGTTGCGCAAGAGTTTCGAGCTGAACTTTTTTGCCCATCAGACATTCGCCAAGGCGGCGGCCCGGGTGTTTCTGGCGCAGGGCCACGGCGGGCAGATCCTGTTCAATGTCTCCAAGCAGGCGGTCAATCCGGGCAAGGGGTTTGGCGCCTATGGCCTGCCCAAGGCTGCCACCTTTTTTCTGCTGCGGCAGCTGGCGCTGGAACTGGGTCCCAAGGGGGTTCGGGTCAACGGGGTCAACGCCGACCGGATCCGCTCGGGGTTGCTGGATGATGCCTTTATCCGCGAGCGCGCCAAGGCCCGCGGGATCGACGAGGGCACCTATATGGCGGGCAATCTGATCCGCCGCGAGGTCGAGGCGCGCCATGTTGCCGAGGCTTTTGTGGCGCTGGCCGAGGCCGAGCGCACCACCGCCCATGTGATGACCGTAGACGGCGGCAATATCGAGGCGGCGCTGCGGTAGTTTCCAGCCAGAAATATCAGAATTCGACGCATCTGCCCTCCTGCCCCCTCCCCTTTCATGCAAGGCAAACAGGATTCCTTGATCGAGATCAAAGCGACCCCCCGGTCTCGTCTTACTGTGGGGTGAAACAGGAAGAGACGTAAAAAGAAAATGCCGGAAATCCCCAAAAGCTGCCGGGGCTGTGCCCTTTATTGTCGAACGGGGTTTTTCTGTTCCGTTCTGCCAACCGAATCGCTGGTGGCGCTGTCTGAGCTGTCGCGCCCCCGCAGCCTGAAAATCGGCGAGACGATCTCGGAGACCGCATTGGAGATGTGGCCAATCATCGGAATTGCCGATGGGATCATCGGCGTCAAGCGGTTCCAGAGCAACGGCAATGGCTCGATCGCGGCGTTTTTCGTCGCCGGCGACATTGTCGATCTGCGAGGCGCGCCGGCGCGCATGTGCTCGGATCTGACGGCGTTGACCGAGACCAAGGTTTGCTATCTGTCGCCCAGCATGTTCGATGAGATCATGGCCTCGTGCAAGGACGCGCGGAGAATCGCTTGGGAGAGCCTGCAATCCCAGACCTTCCGCATGATCGAGCAGGTGGCCGAGCTGTCGAAAAAACGCGCCCCCGAGCGTCTGGCCTGGTTCATCTGCGAATTTCGCCGCCTGCACAGCACCAACCCCGACACAACACGAGGACCAATCTTTCGCCTGCCCTTCCGGCAGGTCGATCTGGCGGATTATTTGGGAATCCAGCCGGAAACCATCAGCCGCGGCCTGCGCCATCTGGAACAACAGGGCGCGATCCGGGTGTTGAAGGCCAAGATAATCGAGATCGTGGATCAGGACCTGTTGATGTCCATCGCCATGCGCTCGCAAGACGGCGAGCTGGCAAGTGCGGCAAAACACCGTTTTCGGGTGCTTCAGGCCTCGTAAAGCGCGCCCCTCGTGGCCTTGCCTGCGGGGGGCGCGCGGTTTTCGTCTGGCCTCAATTCTTGTCGTGGTCCACCAGCTTGCCAGCAGAGATCCACGGCATCATGTCGCGCAGGGTCTTGCCGACCTTTTCGATCTGGTGCTCGTCATTGATACGCCGCGTGGCCTTGAAATAGGGCTGACCGACGGCGTTTTCCTGCATGAAATTGCTGACGAACTTGCCATTCTGGATGTCGTCCAGAACCGCGCGCATCCGCGCCTTGGTTTCGGCATAGGGCAGCACCCGTGGCCCCGAGACATATTCGCCATATTCCGCCGTGTTGGAGATCGAGTAATTCATGTTGGCGATGCCGCCTTCATAGATCAGATCGACGATCAGCTTGACCTCGTGGAGACACTCAAAATAGGCCATCTCGGGCTCATAACCCGCTTCGACGAGGGTTTCAAAACCCATGCGGATCAGCTCGACCAAGCCGCCGCACAAAACCGCCTGTTCGCCAAAGAGGTCGGTCTCGCATTCCTGCCGGAAGGTGGTCTCGATGATGCCCGAGCGGCCGCCGCCGATGCCCGAGCAATAGGAAAGGCCGATCTCCATTGCCTTGCCAGATGCGTCCTGTTCAACTGCAACAAGGCAGGGCACGCCGCCGCCCTTGACGAATTCGCCGCGCACGGTGTGACCGGGCCCTTTGGGGGCCATCATGATGACATCGACGCCGGGTTTTGGCTCGATCAGGCCGAAATGGATGTTGAGCCCGTGGGCAAAGGCAATCGCGGCGCCCTCGCGAAGATTGTCGTGGACGTATTTCTTGTAGGTGTCGGCCTGCAATTCATCGGGCATGGTGAACATGATCAGGTCGCACCACGCGGCGGCCTCACTGATGCCCATGACGGTCAGGCCGGCGGCCTCGGCCTTTTTGGCGCTGGGGCTGCCCTCGCGCAGCGCCACGGCGACGTTTTCGCAGCCGCTGTCCCGCAGGTTCTGGGCGTGGGCGTGGCCCTGGCTGCCATAGCCGAGAATGGCCACCTTCATGCCCTTGATCAGGTTGATGTCACAGTCGCGGTCATAAAATACGCGCATGATGTTTCCTTTTGATTGGGGTGAGATACCGACGCAAAGATAAGACGGGAATGACAGATTATGGTTGCATAATTTGAGTATTTTTTGCAAAGAAGATGAACTTCATTCGTGATCTAGTTAACTATGGTATTTTTCATTCATGCTTGACGATCAGGATAGACGCCTGTTGCGCCAGTTGCAGGCCAGCGATACCCTGAACATTGGCGCGCTGGCGGCGCGCGCGGGGATGACCACGGCCACGGTCTCACGCCGTCTGGCCCGGCTGGAGCGTGACGGGATTATCGACGGCTATGGGATCGTCATCGACTGGCGCGCGCTGGGCTATTCGGTCGAGGTCTCGCTGCGGGTGACGCTGGACAAGACCTATCCCGATGCCTTTGATGCGTTCATTGCCGCGGCGCGGAAAATCCCGCAGGTGTTCGAGATCCAGACCTTTCTGGGGCGGGTCGATGTGCGCCTGAACCTGCTGGCCCGGGACATGGCCCATTATCAGCAGCTCTACCGCGCCAGCATCCTGACCCTGCCCCATATCGCCGATATCGAGGCGCTGATGATGGTGGCGAATGTCAAGAACAGCGAAAGTCTGGCGCTGTGACCGATCTGGACGATCTTGACCGGCGCCTCCTGGCGGCCCTGCAATTGGACGGGCGCGCCAGTGCTGGAGCGTTGGGGCGGGCGCTGGGTCTGTCGCAGCCGGCCACGTGGCGGCGGGTGCGGCGACTGGAGGAAGCGGGGGTTTTGCGCGCCCGCAAGGTGCGGCTGAACAAGGCAGCGCTGGGGTTTGGCGTAACGGTGTTTCTGGGCGTCAAGCTGGCCGGGCGCGGGCATGTCAGTCTGGACGATTTCGAGCGTGCCGTCTCGGCCATCCCCGAAGTGCAACTGGTGCAGCATGTCTTGGGACGCTATGATTACCGCCTGCGGGTCGTGGCCCGCGATCTGCCGGATTTCGAGCGCGTTCTGCGCCGTCGGATCATGCCTCTGCCGGGGGTTGGCGATGTTGAAAGCAACGTGTTGTTGAGCGAAGAGCGCCGCCCCGGACCGATCGGCGTCTGAACGCGTCTTGCCTGCGCGCCACGAGCGTCCTATGCAGGGAGCAAACCTGTCAGTTGAAAGGATGCCCCATGCCCGCATTGTTGCCCGATATCGACCCGGATGGTCTGCAGGAATTCTCGGTTGTGTTCACCGACCGTTCGCTGAACCACATGTCCCGGCGCTTTCAGGAGGTGATGCGCGACATCTCGACAATCCTGAAAGAGGTTTACAACGCCGATGCGGTGGCGCTGGTTCCCGGCGGCGGCACCTATGCGATGGAATCGGTGGCGCGCCAACTGGTCGGCGGCGAAAAGGCGCTGGTGATCCGCAACGGTTTTTTCTCGTATCGCTGGAGCCAGATCTTTGACGCCGGCGCCATTCCCGCCAGTCACGAGGTCCTGATGGCCCGGCAGAGCGGAAACGAGCCAGAGGCACCCTTTGCCCCGGCACCGATTGGCGAGGTCGCGACGCGCATCCACGCAGAGGCGCCGGCGGTGGTGTTCGCCCCACATGTTGAGACCGCCAGCGGCATGATCCTGCCGGACGATTACCTGCAGACGGTGGCCGAGGCGACACACGCGGCGGGTGGCCTGTTCGTGCTGGACTGCATTGCCTCGGGCGCCGCCTGGGTGGACATGAAGGCGGTCGGGGTCGATGTCCTGATCTCGGCGCCGCAAAAGGGCTGGAGCGCCTCGCCCTCGGCCGGGATGGTGATGCTGAACGACGCGGCAAAGGCACGCGTGGAGGCGCGTCAGTCCAGCAGCTTTGCGCTGGATCTGAAGAAATGGCTGTCGATCATGCAGGCCTATGAGGCCGGCGGACACGCCTATCACGCCACGATGCCGACCGATGCGTTGAAACATTTGCGTGACGTCATGCAAGAAACCCGCGACTGGGGGTTTGAAAACGCCCGCGCCGCGCAATGGGAGCTGGGCCGGAGCGTACGCGCCCTGCTTGCCGAACGCGGCCTGAAATCGGTGGCCGCCGAGGGGTTTGGCGCGCCGGGGGTGGTGGTCAGCTATACCAACGATCCGGGGGTGCAGAACGGCAGCAAATTCGCCGCGGCCGGGGTGCAGATCGCCGCCGGAGTGCCGTTGATGTGCGATGAGCCGGCCAGCTACAGCAGCTTTCGACTGGGGTTGTTCGGGCTGGACAAGCTGAAGGACGTGCCGGGCACGGTAGCGCGGATCAAGGCAGCGCTGGACGCGGCGCTCTGAGCGCTGAGCGGGCGGGACAGCGCGGGCGGGACGGTTGACGTTCAGGTCGCGCCCAGCCCCGCGCGCATTATGGTCTTGCGTAGGGGGGCGACGTCGTGCAGCGTCTTCAACCCATAGCGGCGCAGGTCGCGCAGCATCGGGTTTTCAGCCATCGAGGCGCGGTTGAGCAGGTCAATCCCGGCAACGCGGGTGCGAATGTCGCGCATCCTCCCGCGCTGGAATTTCTCCAGCATGGCAGCACTGCCCAATGTCGCCGGAGACTCTTGGGCCAGATCCAGAAGGCAGGTCATGTCTGCAAGGCTCATGTTCAGACCCTGCGCGCCGATCGGCGGGACCACATGGGCGGCTTCGGCGATCAAGGCGGTACGCTGAGCGGTCAATGATTGGGCGTGTTGGCTGATAATCGGCCAGACATCGCGGCGGCTGAGCAGGCGCATCGGCCCGAAAAGACCGGCGGAACGCTGGAAAATCTCGGCCTCAAAGGCCTCTTGCGGTAGCGCCTGCAGCGCCTTGATCCGCGGCCCACGCTCCATCCACACCACCGCCGAGCGGGGCTGGCCGTCAAGATCGGGAAGCGGCACCAGCGTAAACGGCCCACCGGTGCGGTGAATTTCGGTCGAGACATTCTGGTGCGGCACCGGATGCCCAACCGCAAAGACCAGCGCCTTTTGTCCATAACGCCAGGTGCGCACACCAATCCCCAACTGCCGCCGGATGTTGGAGTTTCGCCCATCTGCCGCAATCAGAAGCCGGGCCACCGCCATACGCCCATCCGACAGCAGAACCCGTGCGTCGCCCTCGCGGGTGATCACCTGCCCGGTGGCGATTCCCGGCAGAAAACGAACCGTCTCAAGCGCCGCCAGACGCGCCAGCATCTCGCGCCGGAGCAACCAGTTCGGCAGGTTCCAGCCAAAAGGCTCATCGGACAATTCCGCGGCGTTGAAATCGGCGATGTCCCGCGCCGTGGCGCTGTTGCCTCCGGCGTCCACGATGCGCATGATCTCAAGCGCGGCGGCGTGCGGGGCAAGCGCATCCCACAGACCGGCGCGCGCAAGCAGTCGGCGCGAGGGCTGCAGAAACGCCGTGGTCCTGAGGTCCGAGCCCGCCGCATCCGGCTGCGTGACCGGCGGTGCGGGATCGACGCAAACCACCTGAAACCCCGCGGTCCCAAAGGCCGCCGCCGCAGTCAACCCGGCAACGCCGCCGCCGGAAATCAGAATATCGGTTTTCAACAGGCTCATGCGGCTATCCTAACGTGAAACGGGTGCGCGCAACAGGCCGGACGGGCATATTTCCCGCCAAACGGCAGGTTTTTTGAGATCAGGGACGCACCGGCGCCAGATGGCCCAGAAAAGCGGCAAGATCGCTGGTGTGGTGATGCACATGCGCATCCTGCGTCGGCGGGCGGGCGCTGACATGAACAGTCTTCATGCCCATTTCATGCGGGATCAGAAGGTTGCGCGAGTCATCCTCGAACATCGCCGCCGTCGCCGGTTGCAGGCCGTCCAGCGCAAAAATCCGCTGAAAGGCGGCGCGCTCGGGCTTGGGCAGGAAATTGGCCTCTTCAACCCCGTAGAGCGCATCGAACACCCCGCCAAGACCGCGCGCGGCGGTGACGCGCTGGGCGTGGCTGCGCGGGCCGTTGGTATAGACGATCTTGCGCCCCGGCAAATCCCGGATCGCCTGAGCAAGGGCGGGATCGGGCCTGAGCCCGCTCAGGTCGATATCGTGGACCTCATCCAGATAGGGGCCCGGCGAAACGCCATGCTCGCGCATCAGTCCCGCCAGCGTCGTGCCGTAGCGCCGCCAATAGTCCCGGCGCAGGAGATCGGCGCGGGGCCGATCGACGCCAAGCGCCTGCATGACATAACGCGTCATCCTGACTTCGATCTCGGCAAACAGATTGGCCGAGGGCGGGTAAAGCGTGTTGTCCAGATCAAAGACCCAGACCCGCACATGAGAAAAGGATCGGTTCAGCATGACCATGCCCTATTCCGTCAATGTCGCAGGTGCAATGGCTTGATCGCGGGGGTGCTCTGGCTATACCTTGTGAACAATGGTATACGGAGGCAGTGATGGCCAGCACGAAAGAGGCACAAAAGGACGCCTATGATCTGATTCTGGAGGCGATCGATACCGGGGTATATGCGCCCGGAGACCGTCTGGTGGAAAGCGATCTGGCCGAGCGTTTCGGCATGTCCCGCACGCCAATCCGCGAGGCCTTGCAACGCCTGGAAACCCAGTCGATGCTGACCCGCACCGGGCGCAGCCTGATCGTTGCCTCTCTGGACCACGGGCAACTGGCCGACCTTTATATCGTGCGCGCCGAGCTGGAGGGGCTGGCCGCCCGTCTGGCCGCGCAGCACGCCACCCCCGAAGAGGTGCGGGTGTTGGTGGGCATGGTCGAGCACGATCTGGGGCTGGTGGATGATCCCGGCAAGCTGGCACAAGCCAACCGGCGCTTTCACAAGCAGCTGCATCTGGCCAGCCACAACCGCTATCTGATCGACCAACTGGAGCTGGTGCACCGCTCGATGGCGCTGCTGGCGACGACCTCGCTGGCTGCGGACGGGCGCGGGGTGCAGGCCCTGAACGAACACAAGGCCATCGTCACGGCGATCTCGGAGGGGCGTGGAGCCGAGGCGTCGGAAGCGCTGAAAAAGCACCTGTCCTACGCCTTTGAGACCCGTCTGAAGATCGACGCCGGCGAGATTGGCACGCATGAGGGCCCCGAGCGCTAAAGCATTTCGACAAAAGACTGAATCGCCAAAACCCTGCAGCGCCTTTAATCCTCTCGAATTTTTGGTGATGCGCGTGTCTCGATCATTTGTCGAATCGTCAGGCGGCGTCCTCGGGCGGGGTGGCCTTACTGACACCGTGGCGCGTCTTGTCCCAGTAAAATGGCGCCGTCAGAACCTCGTAGATCGCCTTGAAGGCCGCCAATGAGCCGAGCGGCCAATAGAACATCATCGTTGGCACCCAGAGTTTCAACCCCTTGTGCCCGGTGGCCGAGGTGGCCAGCAATCCCAGCACCAGCTGGATCGATTCAGCGCTGACAAACATCACCCCCAGCAGCCGCCAAGCGGCCCCGGGCAGCAGCGTGTAAATGAACGGCGTATAGCCAAAACCGACCAGCCAGAACGACCAGATCGCCGGGGCCAGCAGGAAATTCGACAGCGTTCCCAGAAGGATAACCTGAAAGGTCAGAAATCCCTTGGCCCCCATTTCGCGCCAGAGGGTCAGCGGGTGGCGCATGTGGGTGATCCAGGTCATCGCGTAGCCCTTGAGCCAGCGTGAGCGCTGTTTGACCCACGGCAGCGCGTGGCAGTTCGCCTCTTCGTGGGTGGTCGAGGGCTCGAACGCACAGCGATAGCCCAGCCGGGCCAGCCGCATCCCGAGGTCGGCATCCTCGGTCACATTATGGGCATCCCAGCCCCCCAGCCGTTCCAGCGCCTCGCGGCGAAAAAATACGCTGGTCCCCCCCAGCGGCACCGGCAGGCGCAGATGCTCGACCGCTTGCAGGATCACCCGAAACCAGATCGCGTATTCGATGGTAAAGCAGCGCGACAGCCAGTTTTCATGCGGGTTGTAATAGTCGAGATAGGCCTGCACGCAGGCAACCTCGGGGCCGCTTTCGCTGAATTTACGCACGATCCGGTCGATTTGGTCCGGCTCCGGCGCGTCCTCGGCGTCGTAAATGCCGATGATCTCGCCATGGCAGAAATCCAGCGCGTAATTCATCGCCCGGGGTTTGGTCTTGATCCCCGACTTCGGCGCCGTCACTGCCCGCATCCACAGCGGCAGGTCGATCTTGGCCAGCGCCGCGTGGGTCTGCTCGTCGCCCTCCTCCAGCACCAGACAAATATCCAAAAGCTCCTTGGGATAGGTGATCGCGGAAAGGCGACGGATCAGGCGCGCAAGAACGGCGTCTTCCTTGAACACCGGCACCAGAACCGTGACCTTGGGCGAGCGCCCGCCCTTTGTCGGCATGGGCGCGCGAGGGCTCCGCTGTGCGATCTCGGCCACGCGCTGCACCAGTGCGGTCAGGCGCAGCAGCCCCATCGCGGCAAGGTTCAGCATGATCCAGCCGTAAAGCATCCACATGGCGGCAATGGGAAAAGTCAGAACCACCGAGACCGTCGCCAGCACCGCGGCAACCAGCGTGCGCCGTCCCACCGGGCGCGCCCAGTCCCGGCACGAGTATTGCGTCGGGCATTTCAGATCGGCGCGCCGCGACAGGTCACGGGCAAACTGCGCGGCGATGTGGCGCTCGATCATCGCATCGGAGGCCAGCGCGAAATAGAGCGGGCCAATCGTGTCGGGAAGGGCCTTGACCAGATCAGAGATGACCGAGGGGTTGGACAGCACGACAAGGATTCCGTCGCGGTGGCGGCGCACCGGCAGAGCGGTGAATTTCAGGCACAACAGCGGCGAGACCTGCTGCAGGACCTCCGCCTCGGGCGGGAAATGGTCGAGATCGAGGATCGGCAGGCCCGCCTGTTGCGAGAGCGCGTCAAGCAGATCGCGTTCCGAGACCAGACCGCTGACCCTGAGAATGGCCCCGAGGGGCACGTTTTCGCGCGCCTGCGTCGCCAGAGCACGGATCAGGTCGTGTGGCGACAGCTTGTCCCGGATGCAGAGGATCTGCCCCAGCCGCAGCGTCGGTCCCAACCCGTCGCCCTGCAAGCGGCCCTCGGACCAGCGCGGCGGATCGCGGAATTTCAGGGCATGGACGCTCATTGGCACACCGGGTTGAGAACACTCGGCTTTAGCAATGACGAAGGAAAGTTAACGCACCATTAACGGTCTATAGATGCTTTACTTACCCGTTCACGTTGTTTCATCAACGCAACAAAACGGGTGAACAGATAGGTGCTGTCCTGTGGTCCGGGGCTGGCCTCGGGGTGTTGCTGCACTGAAAACACCGGCCGCCCCTCAAGGCGGATGCCGCAGTTCGAGCCGTCAAACAGCGACACATGGGTCTCGGTCACCCCCGTCGGCAGGCTGTCCGCATCCACCGCAAAGCCGTGGTTCATCGAGGTGATCTCGACCTTGCCGGTTTCGATCTCTTTCACCGGGTGGTTGGCGCCGTGGTGGCCGTGGTTCATCTTCAGCGTCCGCCCGCCCAGCGCCAGCGCCAGCATCTGGTGGCCAAGGCAGATGCCGAAAATCGGCAGATCCTCGTGGCGCAGCAATTCCTGGATCATCGGCACCGCATAGGCACCGGTGGCCGCCGGATCGCCGGGACCGTTGGACAGGAACACCCCCTCGGGGTGATGCGCCAGAACCTCGTCGGCGCTGGCGGTGGCAGGCAGAACGGTGACATCGCAACCCGCCGACGCGAGACAGCGCAGGATATTGCGCTTGGCGCCATAGTCAATCGCCACCACCTTGTGCCCCGGAGCACTGCGGCGGCTATAGCCCTTGGGCCACGCCCAGCGCATTTCGTCCCAGCGATAGGACTGGCGGCAAGTCACCTCGCGCGCCAGATCCAGCCCTTCGAGGCCACCAAAGGCACGGGCGCGCGCCACCAGCGCCGCCAGATCGAAATCCCCCTCAGGGTCAAAGGCCAGCGCTACATGCGGCGCCCCCTGCTGGCGGATGGCGCGGGTCAGGCGGCGGGTATCGACGCCGCCAACACCGATGCGCCCGTTCTGGTGCAGCCAGTCCGACAGCGGCTGAACCGCGCGCCAGTTCGAGGGCTCACCGGGGGACCATTTGACGATCATGCCCCGCGCCACGGGCCGCGCGGCTTCGTCATCCTCGGGGGTCGTGCCGGTATTGCCGATATGCGGAAATGTAAAGGTCACCACCTGCCCGGCATAGGAGGGGTCGGTCATGATCTCCTGATAGCCGGTCATCGCGGTATTAAAGCAAAGCTCGGCCTCGGCCGTTCCGGTGGCGCCAAAGCCCTGACCATAGAACACCGTTCCATCGGCCAGAACAACACAAGCCGTTGGTTTCGTAACGGATTTCACGGATTTTGAGACAGGGGACATCGGCGGGCTCATGGCGGCTGAATTGGCGCGACACTACGGGGAACGCCGAATTTGGTCAACCCCGCAAGAAATTTGCAAAACCCAGCAATTTCAGAGCTTTGCGCAAAATCGTCACAGTTGTCTAAGGCCGTGAGTCAGGGTATTGTGAGGCTTTCAAACGGCGGCGGCAACCGGGAAAGGCATTGCGGATGCGCGAACGAATCAAATCAAGCCTCAAAGAGGCCATGAAAGCCAAGGATGCGGCGCGCCTGTCCACCCTGCGCCTGATCAGCGCTGCAATCAAGGACAAGGACATCGCGGCCCGCAGCGAAGGGCAGGACGGCGGTGTATCGGACGAGGTGATCCTGTCGATTCTGGCCAAGATGATCAAGCAACGTCAGGAATCCGCCAGCACCTACGAGCAGGCCGGACGTCTGGAGCTGGCCGAAAAGGAACGGGCCGAAATTCCGGTGATCGAGGAATTTCTACCCCGCCAGCTGAGCGACGCCGAGATTGATGCCGCCATCGCCACAGCCATTGACGAGGTCGGCGCCAGCACCATCCGCGACATGGGGCGGATCATGGCAACGCTAAAGGGGAAATACGCCGGCCAGATGGATTTCGGCAAGGCCGGGGCCAAGATCAAGGCGCGGCTGGGCTGAGGGCCGAGGTCGGGCCGGCGCATGACGGCGTAAACGACGGCATACGGAAATGGCGCGCAGCGGTGGTTCTGACGCTCAGGGGTAAACGGTTTCGGCCCGCGCGGTCGCCAGACGGCCTCCCCGGCGCGATTTGCTGGCGATTGCCGTCCATTGATAGCGGTGGTGGCCAAACGGTGGGCAGGGGCTTTCATAGCTGAACGCCCCCGGTTTTATCCGCTTCTGGCCCGAATAGGCAACGATGCCGCCGCCGTGCTCATACATCGGTGCGTCCTTGTCCTGCAGGCGAAAGCGGATGAATTTGGTGCCTTTGGGAACGTTTTTCAGCGCGAATGGCGGGTTCGTGACCCGGTTGGGGTACCCCGAATTGCAGAGCTTGAGACCGCTCCAGTCAAAGGTAAACGAGAAATCCCCTGCATGGGCCGGGGCCGCCAGCCCGCTTGCCAGCATCAAAGGGACAAAAATTCGTTTCACGCCCACACCTCCGGTTTATTAAGATAGCGACGGCGATGATAATACAAGGATGGCCGACAGGAAAGCTTACTGTGGTGCGGGATGGACGGGTGCGCGGGCGCGGGCCAGTTCGTCCCCCAGCCTGTCATAGAGGTCGGCCCGCTCCTCGGGGCTGAGAAAGGCGCCCAGCTCGATCTCGCGGCCATTCCCCCTGAGGGTCAGATAGTTCTCGACCGGTCCGCCCTCGGGGGTCAGCTTCAGGCGCGTCCAATAGGGGCTGGCCTGCCAGCTTTGTGCGGCGGCGCGCGGGTTGTGGCGGTGCACATGGATCATCTCGGGCCAGAGGATCAGCTCTTCGCAGAGCTCGCCATCACGATAGCTGCGCTCGAACGACAGCCACAAAGCCAGCAACACCGCCAGCAGAAACGGCAGCATGACCCACAGCGCGGCGGTGCCCAGAAGCGGGATCAGCGGCAGCAGCAGAAGGGCCCAGGTGATCAGCAACAGCCATGCAAACCCGCGGCGGGGCAACGAGCGGCTGGGGCGCAGAATGACGCTGGCCAGCGGCACGCCCTCGGGCCTTGCGGCGCCAAGCGCGGCGTTGGTCATGGAAAAGGCCCCGGTTTGCGCCGGGGCCTCATTTGGTGTCGTCCAGATTGCCGGCATCCTAGTGGTGCGCTTTGTCCCACATGTCGGGGGTCGGCAGGGTCTCGAACGTATGCTCGGGGGGCGGCGAGGAGACCGTCCACTCCAGCGAGTCCGCATATTCACCCCAATACGAGTTCTCAGTCACGCGCTTGCCGAATTTCAGCGTGTAGAACACGATGCCGATAAAGAACACGAAGGAAGCAAACGAGATGAACGCGCCAATCGAGGACAGGTGGTTCCAGTAGGCAAACTCGACCGGATAGTCGATATAGCGCCGCGGCATGCCCTGACGTCCCAAGAAGTGCTGCGGGAAAAAGGTCAGGTTGGCCCCGATGAAGAAGGTGAAGAAGTGCAGCTTGCCGGCCCATTCCGGGTATTGCCGCCCGGACATCTTGCCGATCCAGTAGTAGATGCCGGCAAAGATGCAGAACACCGCGCCAAGGCTCATCACATAGTGGAAATGCGCGACCACATAATAGGTGTCGTGATAGATCCGGTCGATGGGCGCCTGACTGAGCACGATTCCGGTGACACCGCCAACGGTGAACAGGAACAGAAACCCGAAAGCGAACAGCATCGGGGTTTTCAGCTCGATCGAGCCCCCCCACATGGTGGCGATCCAGCTGAAGATCTTGATGCCTGTGGGCACCGCAATCACCATCGTCGCCAGCATGAAATAGCTCTGCTGCGTCAGGCTCATGCCGACCGTGTACATGTGGTGCGCCCAGACGACAAAGCCCAGCGCCCCGATTGCCACCATCGCATAAACCATCGGCAGATAGCCAAAGATCGGTTTTTTCGAGAACGTCGAGATCACATGGCTGATGATGCCAAAGCCCGGCACGATAATCATGTAAACCTCGGGGTGGCCAAAGAACCACAGAAGGTGCTGATACAGGATCGGGTCGCCGCCGCCGTTGGGATCAAAGAAGGTGGTGCCAAAATTGCGGTCCGTCAGCAGCATGGTGATGGCGCCCGCCAGAACCGGCAGGCTCAGCAGGATCAGAAATGCGGTAACAAAGATCGACCACGGAAACAGCGGCGTCTTGTGCAAGGTCATGCCCGGCGCGCGCATGTTCAGGAAGGTGGTGATCATGTTGATCGCCCCCAGAATGGAGCTGGCCCCGGACAGGTGCACCGCGAAGATCGCGAAATCCATCGACATGCCGCCCTCGCGCACACTGAGCGGCGCATAAAGCACCCAGCCGACGCCCGAGCCAAGCTGCCCGTCACCACCCGGCGTCAAGAGCGAGATCACCGCCAGCGAAGACCCGGCGACATACATCCAGTAGCTGAGGTTGTTCATCCGCGGAAACGCCATATCCGGCGCCCCGATCATCAGCGGCATGAAATAGTTGCCAAAGCCGCCAAACAGCGCCGGAATGACCACAAAGAACATCATCAGGATGCCGTGGCCGGTAATGATCACGTTCCAGAAATGCCCGTTTGGCGTACATTCACGCGAGGCGTCGGCAATAAAGCGGGCCCCTTCCGCGCAGAAATACTGAACCCCCGGGTTCATCAGCTCCATGCGCATGTAAACGGTGAATACGACCGAAACGAAGCCCAGCGTCGCGGCGGTAAAGAGATAAAGGATCCCGATATCCTTGTGGTTTGTTGACATGAACCAGCGCGTAAAAAAGCTCTTTTTCGCGTGGTCGTCATGGGTATGCACGGCTGCGTCTGCCATTTATTGTTCTCCTGACACATTCTTCCCTCCCCTGCGAATCCGGTTCGAATACGCAAGGCCATTGGCTTTTGGTAGCGGACCGACCGGCGCTTCTCAATAGACTGATATGCCGCAGGACCGCGATTTTTTGTCCTTTTCGCGGTTTTCGACGGTTTCAAGGGCAAATCCGGAGGCGAATCAATTTTTGCTTGATTTCGCGCCCGCCGATTGCAAGCCTCTGTGCCACTCAGGGAAACAAAAAGGGTGAAACACCCAAATCAACAGGAGACCGCAATGACGGCAACCGAAACGGCAGGGTCCGAGCCTCCCCGCAATGCGCCCCCCAATGCCCCCCGCGCCAGCTCTTTTCCGCAGGTGCAGAACATCCATTTTGGCGACCTTGCCGACGCCCTTGGCAAGGGCTGGCGCGATTTTCGCCGCGCCCCGCAGTTCGGTTTGGCGATTGCGGCGCTGTTTGTGGTCGGTGGAATCGTCATCTATCTGCAACTGACGGTGATGCAGTCAAGCTGGCTGATCCTGCCGGTGGCCGTAGGCTTCCCGCTGATCGGCCCGTTCGTGGTCGTCGGCCTTTACGAGGTCAGCCACCAGTTCGAAACCGGAGGTCGGCCCGACTGGTCACGGGTGCTGCACCGGATCTTTAGCCAGAAAGACCGCCAGATCCCCTCGATCGCCTTTGTCGTGACCTTCTTTTTCGGCATCTGGTTCTTTTTGGCACATCTGGTCTTTGCGTTGTTTTTCGGGCTGGGTTCGATCACCAATAGCTCCAGCTCTTATGATTTCCTGCTGACCGCCAAGGGGCTGGAGATGCTGGCCGTCGGGTCGGCCGTGGGCGGCGTGTTGGCGTTTCTGCTGTTTGCTCTCAGCGTGGTGTCGATCCCGCTGCTGGTGGACCGCGAGATCGATTTCGTCACCGGCATGATTGTCAGCGTGCAGGCAGTCACCCGAAACCCGTTGGTGATGCTGTGCTGGGCGGCGCTGGTCGGCGGGCTGACACTCTTGGCCATGCTGCCCTATTTTCTGGGCCTGCTGGTGGTCTTGCCGGTGCTGGGGCACGCGACATGGCACCTTTACCGCCGTCTGGTTGCTCCCGAATCCGGCGCGCCTGAGCCCGGCGACCCGGCGGCCTGAATCCCGGCCTTTTGCCCCCCGGCCTCAAAGATCAACCCGAATTGGCGCATCAGCGCCGCGTCAACCTCGGCCATCGGAACCCGCCGGCCAAGATCCGCAAGGCTGGTGACACCGTGGTCGCGGATGCCGCAAGGCACGATGCCGCTGAAATGTTCAAGCTCGGGATCGACGTTGATCGAGATGCCGTGGAACGTCACCCAGCGCCGGATGCGCACACCGATCGCGGCGATCTTGTCCTCGTGCATCGCGCCGTCGGGATTGCGCGGCTTGTCAGGTCGTTCGACCCAGACGCCGACACGGGCCGGACGGATCTGGCCGGTAACGCCGAACTCGGCCAGGGTAGCGATAACCCAGCGCTCCAGTCGCTGCACATAGGCGCGCACATCCTTGCCCCGCCGGTTCAGGTCCAGCATCAGATAGGCGACCCTCTGCCCCGGCCCGTGATAGGTATATTGCCCGCCGCGGCGCGTCTGATAAACCGCAAAGCGATGCGGCGAAACCAGATCCTCGGGCCGGGCGCTGGTGCCGGCGGTGTAAAGGGGGGGGTGCTCGAGCAGCCAGACGGCCTCGGACGCGCGCCCGGCGATAATCTCGGCAACCCGCGCCTCCATCATGGCCTCAGCGCTCCGGTAAGGGACGGGTTTGTCCGTGGTGATCCATTCCATGGCGGTCTCCGCTGGGTTTCGCTGCATGTCCCGCTGCTATAAGCCTGCCAACCCCGGGCTGCAAATATTCCAAAAGCGGTTTTTCGCTCTTCACATCCCCGGTTTCAAGAGCTATAGAGCGGCCCACCAAGCCTCAGACAATGTGCGGTCGTGGCGGAATTGGTAGACGCGCAGCGTTGAGGTCGCTGTTCCTTAACCGGAGTGGAAGTTCGAGTCTTCTCGACCGCACCATTTGCCTTTGTTTTCTTTAACTAATATCGGCCTAACCCACGTTGGCCCCGTGTCTGGTCCCGTCAAAGGTCACACGCGGCTCAGCCGTGCTCGGTCAGACATTCGGCGTGGTCGCGCAGAACCTCAAGGACGCGGCACTCCGAGACGCTCTCGCCGCGACATTCTTCGATCATGCGCTGCAACTCGATCTGCAGGGCCCTGAGGCGGCTGAGGCGCTGTTCCACCTGTTTCAACTGCCGTCGGGCGATGGAATCGGCGTCGGCGCAGCTCTGGTGCGGATCGTCGGCCAGAACAAGCAGTTCACGGATCGCCTCCAGCGCAAAGCCCAGCTGCCGCGCGTGCCGCACAAAGGCCAGTCGATCGAGGTCGGCCTCGCGATAACGTCGCTGCCCGCCGCGGCTGCGCTCAGGCTCGGGCAGCAGGCCGATCTGTTCGTAATACCGGATCGTCTCGACCTTGGTTCCGGTCCGTTTTGCGAGGGTGCCGATGCTCAGCATGTTGGTCTTTCCTTGGTGCTGAAGCGCGAAAAAAGCTGCAGTTAATATAGGTTTACCCCCGGAAAAATCAAGATGACCGGCCGGAAGCTGCTGCAACCGGGCGGGGTCCGGTGGACTCGGATCTTGGAGTCGGGCCCGAGGCACGCGTGGGGCCGATCCGCAGCAGGCGCAGCGCATTGGCCACCACCAGCAGCGAGACCCCCACATCGGCGGCAATCGCCCCCCACATGGATGCCAGACCAAAGCCCGCCAGACCCGCAAACACCGCCTTGGTCGCCAGCGCAAGGCCGATGTTCTGGCGGATGATCCCGACCGTCCGGCGCGCATGCGAGATCAACCACGCCAAACGGCCCAGATCATCGCCCATCAAGGCGATATCCGCGGTTTCCACCGCCGCATCCGAGCCGATAGCGCCCATGACGATGCCGATATGGGCGCGCGCCATGGCGGGGGCGTCATTCACCCCGTCGCCGACCATCGCCACCATGTCATGGGTCGCCACGAGCCCGTCGATGGCGGCGGTCTTGTCCGTGGGCAGCAAGGCTGCGCGGATATCGTCAATCCCGACATCTTGGGCCACGGCGCGAGCGGCGGCAAGGGTATCGCCGGTCAGCATGACGATGTCACGTACCCCTTGCGCGCGCAGGGTGGCAATAGTCTGGCGCGCCCCGACGCGGAGGCGGTCGCGCAATTCCAGAATCCCCAGAATCTCGGCCCCCGCGCCAACAACCACCAGCGTATGCCCGGCGCGCTCGATCCGCTGGCATAGCTCCTGCGGCAGCGCCATGGCGGCACCGTTTTCCACCGCGAACCGTTCCGAGCCCAGCCACACCGGGCGAGCCGCGGCCACGCCCTCGACCCCGCGTCCGGGGCGCGCGCGGGTGGACTCGGCGGCAATCGGGGTCAGGCCGTCCGCCTTGGCCTGCTCCAGAATGGCCTGCCCCAAGGGATGCGTCGAGCGGGCCTCCAAGGCAGCGGCAACCGCCAGCAACTCGGCCCGCGAAGTTTCCCCCAAGGGGTGCAGCGCCACCACTTTCGGCCGCCCCTCGGTGATCGTTCCGGTCTTGTCCAGAGCCACCGCAACAAGGCGCGCCGGGGCCTCGATATAGGCGCCCCCCTTGATGAGAACGCCGTTGCGCGCCGCCGAAGCCAGCGCCGCGACGATCGAAACCGGAGTGGAGATCACCAGCGCGCAAGGGCAGGCAATGACCAGCAGCACCAGTGCGTTGTAAAACCAGAAGGCCCAGCCGCCCCCCGCCACCAGCGGCGGCAGAACCGCAACCGCAATGGCCAGTGCCATCACCGCCGGGGTGTAGATGCGGGCAAATTTGGTCACCCATTGTTCAACCTCGGCGCGGCGGGACTGCGCGTCGCCCACCATGCGGATGATCCGGGCAAGCATGGTCTGGTCCGCCCCTCGTGTCACCCGCAGAACAAGGCTGCCCTCACCGTTGATCGAGCCGGCATAGACCTCATCATCGGGCTCTTTGGTGACCGGAGTACTTTCGCCGGTGATGGGCGCCTGATCGACCGCGCTTATCCCCGATACGACAATGCCATCCAGGCCAATGCGCTCACCCGCGCGCACGACGATACGCTGGCCGGGCTGCACCGCCGAGACCGGAATCTCGACGTCGCGGCCACCCTCGCCCAGCAGACGCGCAACCGGCGGCGCCAGATCGAGCAGGGCGCTGACCGCGTTGCGCGCGCGCCCGACGCTCCAGCCCTCCAGGTAGAGCGACAACGAGAACAGAAAGGCCACCGTCGCCGCCTCGAACCACGCCCCCAACACAAGGGCGCCGGCAATGGCGACGATCATCAGCAGGTTCATGTCCGGCGACAGGCGCTTGGCCGCGGCCCAGGCCTTGGGCGCAACCAGACGGCTGCCAAACAGGATGGCCAGCAGGAACACCCCCCGCTCAAACAGGGGAACCGCGGGGGCGCCATGCCCGGCAAACAGCGTGATTGCCCCGAAAAGCCCGGCGTTGAGGGTATGAAACAGCAGCCCTGCCGCCCAAAAGCCGCCGCTGAGCATGGTAAACAGGCACAAGCGGCTGAGATGTGCCGCCTGATCGCTCTGGGCGCTATCGGCCTGCCACGGGCGGGCCTGCATGCCGGTCTTGGCCACCAGACGGATCACCTCGGCATCAGCGATCTTAGGGGCGCCGTCGCGCAGGATCATGCGAGCCTTCATCACATCAAAGGCCAGATGTTCCGCGCCACCAAGGCGGGGCCCCAGAACCTTGGTCAGGGTCGCAACCTCTTCGGCACAATCAAGACCGCTGACGTAAAAGCTGCGACCGCCCGCAAGGGGCTCGGCCCGTGGTGCAATATCGCCGCAAAGGGTGCCCGCCGCAGCCCCGCAACAGCTGTTTTCGGCCTCTGGCGTTGTCTGCTCTGGGCCGGGGGTCTTGGGGTTTGGGGTTCTGGTTTGCATGTCTGGCGCTCCTGCCCAATCGGTTTTATTGCTGATTCGCCATTAAGATAGGACCTGCAGTCCCTAGAGGTTCAAGGGGGGAGATGCGAAAGAATCGGGGGCTACGTCAGCGGCTGACTCAACTGTCGTCAGACGGGATGCGCAGGCGGCGCATGCGAATGATCTGGCCCAAGACCACCCGGAGGGAAACGGTGTGGAAAATATCGCCCAGCATCCTGAGGTCGGCCAGAACCCCAGCCCAGAACCCGTATTTTCGGCTTTTGAGAGGACTTTGCACCCCGGCCCAGCGCACGATTGCGATCCGGGCATTGTCAGCGATCAAAAGGTTGTTGAGGAACACCTCCAGCCCGAATCGCGGCAGTTCGGGCAGGCGCGGCAAAGCGGGCCGCAACAAATCGCGTGGAAAGACCCGCTCGCCCGAGATATAATCCAGCCCGATCAGGCGCCACGGCCACGGGGCATTCTGGCGCAGACTGATCGAGATATCCGCCCGCCCCGACAGAACCGGCGTGATCAGGCGCTGGATATGGCCCCGGGTCAGCCCCTGCAAATCGGCGTCGAGCAACAGCAACAGCCGCCCGCTGGCCGCCTGCACGCCGTGCTGGACCGCGACCGTCTTGCCCTGATTTTGCCGATGCCGAATCAGCCGCACCCCGGTCCTCAGGGCCACGACCTCGGCAGTGCCGTCGCTCGAGGCGTCATCGATAACGATCACCTCGTCGATTTGGCTGCTTTCCTGCACCGCATCCAGTACCGCACCGATCCGCACCGCCTCGTTATAGGCGGGGATGATGCAGCTGACCGTCAAGGCCGCGCGGGCTGGTGATCCTATGGTCATTTCCGCTGCCGCCTTTTGTATAAAACCCAAGCCAGCGCCAGCAGCGCCGCCAGCAGCAGCACCCCGAGAGAGGCGCGAAACAGATATGAGTCGATGGTCTTGTAGGCATAGCCCAGCGAATAACCGAGGACCATGAAAGCGAGTGTCTTGGGGATCGTGGCAATCAGGTTGAACAGCAAAAACCGGCCCACCGGCATACGCGCGGCACCGGCCGCCACAAGGATGAACAGACCGGCAGAATGGGTCAGCTTGCCAATCACCAGCGTCTTGCCGCCGTGGCCGTGAAAATGGCTCTGCAAATCGTCCAGACGTTGCCCGTCGAGGCCGAGGCGCGGTTGCCAGCGTCGCGGCACCCAAGACCGCCCCGAGCGCCCGATCAGGTAATAGAGGAGGTCTCCAAGCAGATCGGCCAGAACCAGCACCAGAAACACCGCTACCGGGTCCAGTTTGCCCAGCGCCGCGACATAGGCCGCGATCACGGTGACGATCGGTCCCTCAAGCACCGCCAGCAGAAAAATCAGCCACAGCCCATAGGTCGAGACCAGTTGCAGGATCGAATCAAGCGAAATCACGGCCGGTCCGCCTTTGGGTCGCCGGTTTTTATTTCGGTCTCCGACGCTGGCCCGACCTCCGGCGCCACACCGGCAGAAACATCGCTTGCGCGCATGTCGTTGCCCCGCCAGGCAAAATCATTGCCCGCCCAGCAGGCCAGCCACAGGGGCGGAATTAGCGCATCGCGCAACACGAAGGCCAACAGATCGCGTACCCCGTGCGGCCAATCCGCCAGCCGCGCCAGCGCGTATTCCCACCCGTACCACAGCACCACCCCGCCAGCGACCAGCGGTAGCGACAGCGACAGCGGCAGGGCGCCCTGCCCCGCCAGCACCAGCGCCGCCAGCAGAGGGGCGGCGCCACCGCTCAGGATCTCGGGCAGAAACAGCGGCAGGAACCCGAGGCGACGCACCCGCGCCCAGCGCAATTGCCGCTGCCAGACCGCCGCAAACCCGCGCCGCCCGATAGGCTGGACAAAGGGGCGTAGGCTTAAGCGCACGTGCAAACCGGCCCGGCGCACCAGCTTGGTCGAGGCGACATCCTCGGCGATATCTCGGCCAAGCGCCGCCAGCCCGCCGCCCTGCTCCAGTATATCGCGCCGCCAGAACAGGGTCTTGCCCTGCGCAAAGCCAAAGCCGATCTGGTCGGCGGCCAGTTGCCAGCGGGTCTGATAGCCGTTCAAAAAGGCGCATTCCAGCGCCCCCCACAGTCCCTCGGGCCGAATGCCGGCGGGGGGCGAGGACACCAGCCCGGTGCGCCCCTCCTGCCAGCGCGACATCAGCGCCTCGACATAATCGGGGGGCAGCAGCACGTTGCTGTCGGACATGATGACCCAGTTGTAGCGGGCGGCACGCCAACCTTTGACCAGGTTGTTCAGCTTGGGGTTTCCGCTGACCGGATCGGAGCCGATCAGGATGCGTGCATCGCTCGCCGGATGGGCGGCCAGCAGGGCGCGCAGCGGCGGCAGAGCCGGATCATCCGGCGATTCGACACAAAACAGGATTTCCAGCGGGCGATAGTGTAACTCAAAAGTGCTGCCAAGTGTCTCATCCTGAGCAAAGTCCAGCCCGCAGACCGGACGCAGCAGGCTGACCCCCTCACGCTCGCCGGGGGCGGGCGGCGCTGGGCGACGGCGCAGGCGCAGCATAACCAGCCCGATCGAGACCACGTGCAGGATAAACGCGACCGCCAGAAAAGCTGCGCTCGCCACCAGCAAAGCTGTTGCCACGACCACCCCCTCCTATTTCAGCGTGACAAGGATCGCCTTGCCGTCCGTGAACCAGGGATCCCCGGCGACGTCCTGACCGAGGCGTGGGGTGGACAGTTGAAAGCGCCGGAACGACCGCACATCCCCCGCCTGTTTCAAATCATTGATCAGGCGGTCGCGCTCGGCGTCGATATTGGGGTCGATGTGATGCAGACCATCCCAGTTCATGCCGTCATCAAAACTGGCGGTGCCAACAATGACCTGCTCGCCCGCCGGAGTCACAAAGCGGGTTTTCCAAAAGCGCGCATGGTGGCGCTTGCGCAGGGTCTTGTCCCCGGTCGGTTTCTGAAAGCCGTAATCATTGGGCTGACCGGCCCAGAAATAAGGGGTGACGGGCGCGGTCTGGTCCTCCTGATTGGTCAGCGCCGCCCAGCCGGCCTTGGCCAGCGAGGACAGGCCCGGCTTGTCCGCCCGAATCCAGCCGGCATGGGCCATCGCCCGGACAAAGCTGGCACGGCTCGGAGCGAGAATGATCAGGCTGACAGGCTCAAGCGGGGTACCGGTCACGGATTCGGTCGTCGGCGGTATTTTCCCGGCACTGAACAGGGCGGCGATATTGGTGACGGTTTCGCGCCGGACCGTGGGGGTCGGCTTGTTCAGCGCCTTGGTGTAGGTCATGTCAAACCCGCCGGCACCCAACAGGCCGAGCGCGATCAACGCTGCGGCACCGTATCTTGTCCGCGCACCCGACCGCCCCCGGGGCGACGCTCGGTTCAGGCTTTTGTATTCGGCGACGGCAATCCCGATCAGCAGCCACATGAGCCCGACCAGATAGCCGTTGACCACGTCCGAGAGGTAATGCTCGATCAGATAAATTCGGCTGAGGCCGATAAAGAACGCCAGTGTCGCCCCCAAAAGGGCGCTGCCGATGGGGCCGATAAAGCGGGTTCGCCACAGGATATAGGCCAGCATCCCGAAAAACGCGATCGAGATGGCGGCGTGCCCTGACGGAAAGCTACCGCTGGTCTCGACGAAATAGGCCAACTCGGGGCGCGGGCGGTGAAAGATTGCCTTCAGCATCGACACCAGCACCACATTGCCCAGCACCGCAACGGTCAGCCCGATGGCCAGAGACTGACGGTTTCGCAGCACCAATGCGGCAATCACACAAAGGTAGAGGATGGTGATAACCTTCCAGTCGCCGAGCGCCGTGATGCGCGTAAACACCTCCAGCAGCGTCGGCGTCCAGAAGCCGTGAACCAGCTCGGCCAGGCGCACATCCGTCTGCACGACCGGGCGCGCCATCAGAAAATCCAGCGCCGTTCCGGCCCAGATGAACAGAACGTAAAGAAATGCGACCCCCAGCAGGCTGGCGCTCAACCCCTGAAAATGTTTCGTGTCTAGCCGCCGGGCCAGAAATCCGGCGCTGCGCGGATTGCGCGCGGCCCAGGCGCGCACGTCGGGATTTTCCTGCACGGCGCGCAGCATCGAACACAGAACCGACCATACAAAGGGCAGAAACCGCTCGATACGCAGGACCAGATACCACAACACCCCAAGGGCGGCGATGGCCGCCAGACCGAACAGGACCTCGCGCGTGGTCAGCGGCCCGAGCTGGGCGAAAACATCGCCAAGGAAAAACCCGAAGGCCAGTTGCAACAGCGCATAGGGCACCGAGGCAATGGCGTTCCAGAGGACGAATTTTCGCCGGTCCATCTTGGCCAGAGCCGCAGCAAAGGGCACCAGCCCCGAAACCGGCCCCAAAAAGCGGCCGATGACCAGACCGGCACCGCCGTGGCGCTGGAACAGGCGCTCGGCACGCTCAAAATGCTTCCAGCGTGTCGGCTCCCACCGCCCACGCAGGGCGCGCCCCCCCCAGATCCCCATCCAAAAGCTCAGCTCGCCGCCCAGAAACGATCCAATCGCCACGAACCAGACAAGATCGAAAAAATCCAGCACCCCGTTTTGCACGAGGATCCCGCCGGCCTCGACGATCAGCGTGCCGGGGATGAAAATGCCAGTCACGAAAAAGGCCTCAAGCAACGACGACAGGCCGATGATCCAGTAGGACCACAGGCCAATCGACTGTAGCGAAGGCAATATCTGGTCTATCGACGTTGGCAAATCAACTCCTGCGACAGGGCGCTGTCCGTTCTAGAAACCGCACGGCCTCGACTACACCCCCGGCCCGGGAAAATGGCAGGTGGCAAACCGTCACGACAGGGCTGGCGGCGTGAACAAGTCCAAGTCACCCGCCACCCGGCCCAAGACACCCGGCCCGGATCACCCGACCTCTGATCCACAAAACCGAGTCTATACGCAGGAAGGGTCGGAATTGCACTATAAAATTTTGTAAAAAACGCCCCAAACCACCCGCACACGCCGGGGCGGTGGCATCGATTGAGCATGCCGATATTGCGTGCCGATATTGCCTCTTGAACAGCCGAGGCTGCTTTGCCACAACACGCATATGGCCAAGCTCTATTTTCACTACTCCACCATGAACGCCGGGAAATCCACGGTTCTCTTGCAGGCCGCGCACAACTATCGCGAGCGCGGGATGGAGACCTATCTGTTGACCGCCCGACTGGATGACCGGGCCGGACGCGGGCGGATTGCGTCGCGGATCGGGTTTGGCGCCGATGCCGACATGTTCGACGCCACCGATGATTTGTTCAAAATGCTTGAGATTCGGTTAAGCCAAGGCCCCTGCGCCTGTGTTTTCATCGATGAGGCACAATTTCTGACCAAGGAACAGGTCTGGCAGCTGGCGCGCGCCGTTGACGACCTTGATATTCCGGTCATGTGCTACGGTCTGCGGGTCGATTTTCGCGGCGAATTGTTCCCCGGCTCGGCCACTCTGCTGGCCCTGTCCGACGAGATGCGCGAGGTTCGAACCATCTGCCATTGCGGCAAAAAAGCAACCATGGTGGTGCGAAACGGCGCCGACGGACAGCCGCTGCGGGACGGGGCACAGGTGCAGATCGGCGGCAATGAAACCTATGTTTCGCTATGCCGACGACATTGGCGCGCCGCGATGGGCGATTGAGGCCGGGGACCGCGCGGACGCCACGGATCAAACCCGCTGCAGGGGACGCAAATATCAGGTCCGAATCAGGTTTGGCGGCTTCTGACCGGAAAAAAACGCCCGGATATTGTCCACCGCCATCAGGCCCATCTGCGTGCGAACCGCAAGCGAGTTCGTCCCCAGATGCGGCAGAAGAACGACATTTTCCAGCCGCCGCAGCGCTGTGGGAACCTGCGGCTCATGCTCGTAAACATCCAGTCCCGCCCCGGATAACATATTGGTTTCCAAGGCTTCTATCAATGCTTGCTCATCAATCACATCACCCCGGGCGGTGTTTACAAGGATGCTGCCGGGCCGGGCCGCGCGCAGGATATCCGCCGAGATCAGATGCCTGTTTTCGGCGCCCCCGGGGACGTTAACTGAAATGAAATCACTCTGTGCGAAAAGCAACTCTAGGCGATCCACCTGCTGCGCCCCCGGAATCCCGCAATCCTGAACAGAGGAGCGATTGAAAAACACAATTTTCATGCCAAAACCGAAATAGGCCCGTCGGGCAACTGCTCGTCCGATCCGCCCCATGCCGACGATGCCCAGAGTCTTGCCGCCAATGTGTCGGCCCAACAGTTGTGTCGGATGCCAGCCACCCCATTGCCCGCTGCGCACGAGGCGCTCACCCTCACCGGCGCGGCGGGCCGTCATCAGGATCAGGGTCATGGCAATATCCGCCGTGGCATCGGTGACCGCTCCGGGTGTGTTGGTCACGCTGATACCCCGCGCCTCTGCTGCGGCGATGTCGATATGGTTGAAGCCAACGCCAAAATTGGCAATCAGGCGACATTTGGGTCGGCGGGCCGCATCAAAGGCGGCGCGGGTCAGCCGATCCCCGAGGGTCGGCAGGATCGCGTCATGCTCGACCAAGGCCATGGCGATGGCGTCTTCGGAAAAGGGCAGGTTTTCAGGGCACATGATGACGTCGCAAACCTCTTGGGCCGCCTGAAACACCGGCTGCGGCAACGGCCGCGTAATCAGAAGGGTGGGACGCGCCATCAGAACATCCGCGCGCCGGGCGAGACGGCCTGATCGGGGGCCAGCAAGACCACCTCGCCATCATCATCGGGCACACCGAGAATCAGCACCTCGGACATGAACTTGCCGATCTGGCGCGGGGGAAAATTGACGACGCCCATGACCAACCGGCCGACCAAGCTGTCGGGCGTGTAGTGGCGGGTGATCTGGGCAGAAGATTTGCGGATCCCGATATCCGGGCCGAAATCGACCCAGAGCTTGATCGCCGGTTTGCGCGCTTCGGGGTAATCTTCGGCATGCGTCACACGCCCAACACGGATATCGACCCTGAGAAAATCATCAAAACTTATCTCGCTCATCCTTCTTTCCCCAACTCTCTGCCGCGCGCCGCAGCCGCCGCAACAGCACGTTTCAGGAGTGCCGGAAATCCAGTATCGGCGTCCATCAGAACCTTGAGCGCCGCCGCCGTCGTCCCCCCCGGGCTGGTCACGTTGACGCGCAGTTCTGCCGGCGATTCGTCTGCTTTTTCCGCCAGTTCCCCGGCCCCGGCAACGGTTGCAAGGGCCAGTTTCAACGCCAGATCGGTCGACAGCCCCTCGGCCTCGCCGGCGGCGGCCAGCGTCTCGATCAGGTGGAACACATAGGCCGGCCCCGAGCCGGAAACGGCCGTGACCGCGTCCATCTCGGCCTCATCCGTCAGACGCACCGTCTGCCCCACCGCCTGTAACACCCCCTCGGCAAGGCGCAGGTCTCGCTCGGCCACAAGATCGTTGCCGATCAGGGCCGAAATTCCACGCCGGATCGCCGCCGGCGTGTTCGGCATGGCCCGCACGATGGGCGTTTTAGCCCCCAGCACTGATTGCAGACGGGCCAGCGTTGTGCCGGCTGCGATCGACAGGAACAGCGTCCCGCCGCCGCCAAGCGCCGCCAGCCGGGGCAGCGCCGCGCCCATCATCTGCGGCTTGACGGCCAGAACGCAGATCGTTGGCGCCTCGGGAAGGGCCTCATTCAGATGCAGCCCCCGCTGGCAAAGCGCCGACAGCCAGGCCGAGGGGTTGGGGTCGAGCACATGGACGCTGCTCGGCACGACACCACCTTCCAGCCATCCCGCCAGCATCGCCGAGCCCATCTTACCGCAGCCCAGTAGCACCAGCCCCTGTGCGTTCACCCGGGTCAAATCCATCAAAATCCCCTTTGTCTCCCCTTGTTTGCCGATTGTTCGCCACGGACCTAGGCCGTCCCGAACGCCTCATCAATTGCCACGCGCATCGCGCTTGCCGGCGTCTCTCCCCCCCAGCAGACCAGTTGAAAGGCGGGGTAGAACTGCTCGCACCGGGCAACGGCGTTTTCAACCAGCCGGCTGATCTGCACGGCGCCAGCAGTCTCGCCGCCGCTCAGCGCCAACCCGTAGCGATAGGCCATCAGGTTCTGGTCGCGCCAGAGCGTGAATGCACCGATCCAGCATCTGTCATTGGCGGCATTCAGGGTTTCAAACAGCCCCGGCAATGCCTCTATCGGGGGCGCCATTTCAAACGAGCAGACCAGACGCAGGGTTTCGTCCGCCGCTGACCACGCCAAGGTGATCGCATAGGTTTGCCACACGCCCTCGATCGCCATAGCGATCTGGTCATCGGCCACCCTGTCGAACTGCCACGCGTGGGTTTCAGCCAGAGTTTCGACGATATCGATAGGATGGATCTCGATGCTATCGAGAAACTGCTCCTGATTTGCCATGCCCCGGCTCCGCTTTGCTATCCTTTGGGCCTCCCCAACCGCAAAGGGCTGGGGCACCACACAATGAGTCGTGTATGTTTACATCGACATCACAAGATATGGTGGGGCCAAAAGGGCGGTCTGTAAAGGGAAAATTGGCACAAGCGGCGGGCTTGGAGGAAATCTGTGGAGGTTTGGCAAAAAAGCCCGACTTATCCACAGACTCTTCATCTTTTCAGTGGATTATTGCCATCAGGACTGGGGCTTTTTCGCTGTTTTCGACTTTGCCCGGGCCGTGGCGCGGGGTTTGCTGCGGGGCTTGGATGCGGCTGATTCCAGCGCCTCGATCCGGGCGCTGAGGGCTTCGTTTTCCTCGCGGGCTTTCTGGGCCATCGCCCGGACAGCCTCGAATTCATCCCGGGTGACAAAGTTCCGGTCGGCCAGCCAGCGGTCCATCCAGCTTTTCATGGCGGTCTCGGCCTCGTCCTTGGCCCCCTGTGCAACCCCCATCGCGTTGGTCATCAAATGCGAGAGGTCCTCGAATATCTTGTTGCGCGTCTGCATGTTTGCCTCCATCCGGCTGCTGTGCGCCCCCTATATGGCAAGCTCACGATGATTTGCCAAGGTTGCGGTTGACATATTCGGCGTCGAACGGAATTGAGGGGGCAGCCTAGAGAAAGAACCTGCCCGTGACCCATTATTTCACCTTCCCCGATATTTCGCCGGAAATTTTCTCGATTTCGCTCGGCCCGCTGACGCTGGCACTGCGCTGGTATGCGCTGGCCTATATCGTCGGGTTGGTTCTGGCCTGGCGCGGCGTGGTTGCGCTGGTTCGCCGCCCGCAGCTCTGGGCCGAAAACGGCCCGCCCCTGAAGGACCGTCAGGTCGAAGATCTGCTGACCTGGGTGATCCTGGGCGTGATCCTTGGCGGCCGCCTTGGCTTTGTGCTGTTTTACGAGCCCGCCTATTTTCTGGCCAACCCGCAGGAAATCCCCATGGTCTGGCACGGCGGCATGTCATTTCACGGCGGCTTTCTGGGGGTGATCACGGCCGGGGTCCTCTATGCGCGCCGGCATGGGCTGTCGGTGGCAGGCATTGGCGACAGTTTTGCTGTGGTCGCGCCGATCGGTCTGTTTCTGGGACGGATCGCGAATTTCATCAATGGCGAGCTGTGGGGGCGGCCAACCCATGTCCCGTGGGCGGTGGCCTTTCCGGGGAGCCGCGCCTCGGTTTGCCCCGACGGTTGGGTCGGGGTCTGCACCCGCCACCCCTCGCAGCTGTATGAGGCCGGGCTGGAAGGGTTGCTTTTGGGGGTGGTCATGTTGTGGCTGGTTTACCGGCGCCGCGGGTTGAAAACACGGGGCCTGATGACCGGGGTCTTTTTTCTCGGCTATGGACTGGCGCGCAGCATCGTCGAACTGTTCCGACAGGCAGACCCGCAATTTGCCACGCCGGACAACCCGTGGGGACACGTGATCCGGTTCGGCGATCTGCCCAACAGTCCGGGCCTGACGATGGGGCAGACCCTCTCGTTGCCGATGATCGCGATTGGCATCGGCCTGATCCTGTGGGCCCGACGACCCAAATCCGCGGCGGCATGACAACGCCGCTGGTCAAGGTCATCCGGGCCGAGATCGCCCGGTTCGGGCCGCTGCGTCTGGCCGATTACATGGCGCTGTGCCTGTTGCATCCTGAATACGGCTATTACACGACCCGAGACCCGCTGGGAGCAGCCGGAGATTTCACCACCGCGCCCGAGATCAGTCAGATGTTTGGCGAGCTTCTGGGCCTGCTGCTGGTTCAGGCGTGGCAGGATCACGGACAGCCCAAGCCGTTTCTTCTGGTCGAGCCGGGGCCGGGGCGTGGCACCTTGATGGCCGATATCCTGCGGGTTGCGCGTGCCCAGCCCGCCTTTTTGGCAGCCGCGGACATTCACCTGATCGAGGCCAGCGCCAGCCTGCGTGCCATCCAGAAACAGCGCCTGAGCGGGTTTGATATCAGCTGGAACAACAGCCTTGATGAGCTCCCCCATGCCCCCCTGTTTCTGATCGCCAACGAATTTCTGGACGCCCTGCCCCTGCGCCAGTTCATCCGCGCGCCCGGCGGTTGGCAAGAGCGGATGGTCGGGTTGTCCGACGATGATACGCTGTGCTTCGGGCTGGCCGCGCCGACCCCGATGCCTGCTCTTGATGCGCGCTGGCCGGATGTGCCGGTGGGGGAGATCGTCGAGGTCAACGCCGCCGCCGAAGCCATCATTGCCACCATCGCCCGGCGGATCAGCAGCGACGGCGGTCTTGCCGTGGTGATCGATTACGGCCATGAAGGCGGCCTTGGCGACAGCTTTCAGGCGGTGCGGGCACACCGGCCGGTTGACCCTCTGGCCACACCGGGGAATGCGGACCTGACTGCGCATGTGGATTTTCGCGCCCTGATCCGCGCGGCACTGGACGCTGTCGGCGAGGGTCGACAGGGAAGGTTGAACCTCAGCCCGGTCATTTCGCAGGGCGTGCTGCTTGAGCGTCTGGGTATCACCACCCGCGCCCGCCAATTGGCAAAACATCTGGACGGCGCGGCGCTTCACTCGCATATCGCGGCACATCGGCGCTTGACCCACCCTGAAGAAATGGGGAGCCTGTTCAAGGCGCTGGCCCTGTCTTCTGCGGGCTGTCCGCCACCTCCGGGGTTTGAAAAAAATGACGATTGAATTCTTGACCGATGACACGCTTGGGCCCTTTCGCCACGGTTTTTTTACCCGGCGGGGGGGGGCCTCATCGGGCATTTTCGCGGGGCTGAACTGTGGTCTGGGCTCGCACGATCAGCGCGATGTCGTACGCGCAAACCGGCGTCTTGTGGCCGCCGCTCTGGGGGTGCCCGACGACCATCTGCTGGGCGTTCGCCAGATTCATTCGGCCGAGGTCGCGCAGGTCCACGCCCCATTTGTTGGTGAGCGGCCGAGGTGCGATGCGATGGTCACGGATATTCCGGGGCTGGCGCTGGGCATCCTGACCGCCGATTGCCAGCCGGTGCTTTTTGCCGATCAAAACGCCGGGGTGGTGGCCGCCGCCCATGCCGGATGGAAGGGGGCCTTGGCCGGTATCCTTGAGGCTACAATCGCCGCGATGGAAGAGCGCGGCGCCAGACGACAGAACATCCATGCGGTGATCGGTCCGGCCATTAGCCAGTCGGCCTATGAGGTCGGGCCCGAGTTTCGCGACCGGTTCTGTCACGAGGATCAGGGCTTTGCCCGGTTTTTCACCCCTGCGAGCGGAGATCGATGGCGCTTTGATCTGACCGGCTTTGGCCTGTTTCGGCTGCAGAACGCGGGGCTGGCGGGGGCTCGCGCGCTGGGGCTGTGCACCTATGGCGACGCGGCGCGCTTTTATTCTTACCGTCGCGCCACCCACCTTGGGCAGCCGGACTATGGGCGCCTGATCAGCGCAATCGTGATTTAGGGCGTTGACCCGTTCATCCCGCGTGCGCCACCCAATTTCCCCGCGAATGACATGATGCGGCCTCATTCCGGGGTACATTGGGGGATGTCTGGAAACAGCAGACGACTCAATCAGGCCAGCAGGGCCAAGGGAACCGGAGCAGAATGATGCGGATCAAACGACGTTGGATGAGATGGGTATTCGAGGAAGCCGACGCCTTGCAGGTGACCTTGCCGTGGGAACGTGGCGCGGACCGCCGGGCGTGGCGCCGACATCTGCCCGACAGCATCACCGCCGCCCTACCCCGGCGCGCCTGACCAACCGTTGGCCCCGCGCACCCCGGGAAAATTACCGCGCGCGCCCCAGCAGCATCGTTGCCTCGGTGCGCCGCAGGTTTCGCCAAAAGGCACGGCCTGACAGCTGCAAGACGCTGCGCATTTGCAAAATGGTGCGCCCCGATGCACGGATCACCGGGCCGTTGACGCCGGCAATCGTTCCACCGATCTCTTGATAATCGTGGTGAAACGGGGGGATGCGCATGAAATCATACAACACATCCAGCGCCTCTTCGGGGTCGTCAGCCAGACGGTCGTAATCCAGAATCAGGATGCGCTCGGCATGGGGGCTGCTTAATGCCTCGCGCAGCAAGGCAAGCGCGCCGCTCAGCTCGGATGTGGGGCCGCTGAGGGCGTCGAGACGCGCCGTCAGGCCCGGATCCTCGGGCTGCGCCCCCTCGCTGGCCAGCAACGAATTGACGATTGCCGCCGGGTTACGCAGGCAGATGACAAAACGGCAGAGCGGATAGAGCCGCACCAGCGTCTCGATATGGCGCAGCCAATCGCGGTTGGCGTCAAAGACAATCGCCCCGTTCGAGCGGTCGTGATAGACCGAATCCAACACCGCGCGCAAAAGGGCGATTTTCTGCCCGTCATCCAGCAAATCGGCATCCTCGCCCCCCTCCGAGAGGCGTTGCAGCGTTTTTCGAAACAATGTTTCCGCAGACGTGGACAATCGCGCCGAAATGCCCGGATTCTGGTTCAGCAGGGCAACCAGAACCGAGACCCCCGAGCGTGGCAGGCCGGCAATAAAGTTGAATCGTGCCAAGGAATTGAAATTACTGATCATATTGGCGGTTTGCGCGCTCATGTCCGGTCCGAAATTCTCGCTGTGAAACAAAGCTCGGGCACTGTCGCATGAAACCTTGGAGCGGTGCAATAGACGGCGCGTTTCAAAAACCGGGAGAGCGGTGTCGCGGGAAACAATGAAACACTGGAAAACTGATTGTTCGCGCTGGGTGCAAAATCTTCTATGCATTTGACTTATTGGGTTTTTTTCGGCTATATTGTTCCCAGCAATCAAGGCCACGGATGTGGCGACACTCGTGTTCATCTACACTATGGTGGGGTAGATGTGGGCGTGCACTCAGGACCGAAAAAAGGACTGAACGCATGGCTTATTCTTCTCGACACAATGGCGGTTTCGCAGGTGGTTCCGAGGGTATCCCGCGGGGCATTTCAGGACGCATTTCCGGGGGCATTTCAGGGCGATCAGCCCGGGCGCCCCTCAACGTCAAGGCCGTCAGCAGCAAGGCCCTCGACCTCAAGAAAAGTCATCTCAACACGTTTCGCGCGCGACATGATCGCAGCACCGAAACACGGCGTGAGCGGCACTGTTTTCACGTCGCGGCGCTGATGCCCGACGGGCAGATCTCAGAATTCGAGCACATGGCCGAGCGCGACCTGTTTCTCGAAGACATATGCGCCAATTTCGCCCGCGGCACCCTGATCGCCACCCCCTCCGGCGAGACTGCGATCGAAGACCTCAGGCCCGGCGACATGATCCGCACCCGCGACAACGGAGATCAGGTATTGCGCTGGATCGGCTCGTGCACCTTTCCGCCGCTTGCCAGAGAGCGGCCCGAACAGCCGCGCCGGGCGATACGGATCAAGGCCGACGCCTTGGGCGAGATGCGCCCAATGCAGGATCTGCTCGTCTCGTCCCGGTTCCGCCTGCTCAGCAACCACCCGAGCTGCGCCGCCCTGTTCGGCTCATCCGAGACGCTGGCCCCGGCATTGGACATCCTCGATGAAGAGGCCATTTTCGGCCTGTCGCCGGCGCCCGATCTGGAGTTTTTCAACGTCATGCTGGACTCACACCAGATCATCCGGGCCAATGGCCTTGAAACCGAAAGCTATCATCCCGGCACCTTTGGCGTCTCGGTGATGTCATTTGAGATGCGGTCCCACCTGCGGCGTCTTTTCGCCCATCTTGACGGAGATCTCGACAGCTTTGGCGCCACCGCCCGCCCGATCTTGAAAGGGTTCGAGGCCGAAGTGCTGCGTGTGGGATGACGTCCCGCGTCAACCGCCCAGAAACAGCCGCCCCACATCGGGGTTTTCCAACAGGTCGTCGCCCTTTTGGGCGATAGCGACCTGCCCGGCGACCAGAACATAGCCGATATCGGCAAATTCCAGCCCCTTGCGGGCGTTCTGTTCGACCATGATGATTGTCTTGCCGTCGCGATGTTGCAGGTCGGTCAGAATTTCAAACACCATGTCGATAAAGCGTGGCTCCAGCCCGATTGACGGTTCATCCACCAGCAGGACCTGCGGATCCATTACCAGCGCGCGGCTGATCTCCAGAAGGCGCCGCTCACCCCCCGACAGCACCCGGGCGGGCTGGTTGGCCCGCGCCGCCAGACGCTCGTATTTTTCCAGCACCTGATCGGCCTTTTGTGCCGCCAGCTGCGGGGACTCCATCAGATAGCCGCCCATCAGAAGGTTCTCGCGCACGGTCATATCCGGAAAGACCGAGTTGTCCTGCAGGATATAGGCGACGCCCGAGTGGGACAGCTTTCGGTTCGGCTTTTCCCGGGTCACGTCGCGCCCGCCGATGCTGATCGTGCCGGCGCTGATCGTGGTAAACCCATAGATCGAATGCAGGATCGTCGATTTGCCCGCCCCGTTCGGGCCGATCAGGCACAGCGACTGCCCCCGGCCCACCGCCAGATCGACGCCGTGCAGAATTTCCATCGCCCCATAGCCGGCCACCAGATTTTCAATCGTCACCAGCGGCGCGTCATCCGCCAAGGCCCAAAGGGCGGCACGGTCCGGGCGCTCCTCGGCCAGCGCCTCGGCCTCGCGGGTGACGGCATCCACCGAAAGGACCGTATCGACGCTGCCCTGATGATAGCCAGAAATCTGTTTCTTTCCCGACATGCTTTATCCCCCGAGATATGCTTCGATGACGCGCGGATCGTTCTGGATTTCCTTGGGCGGTCCACTGGCTATCAGACGTCCGCCGGCCAACACGTTGATCTGGCTGGCCAGATTCATCATCACGCGCATGTTGTGTTCGATCACGAACAGGGTCACGCCAAATCTTTCGTTGGCCTGACGCAGCCGGTCGATCAGCCCGTTGATCAGGGTTGGGTTGATCCCCGCCGTGGGTTCGTCCAGCAGCAGCAGGTCCGGCTCATTCATCAGGGCCATGGCGAATTCCAGCAGCTTTTGCTGCCCAAAGGACAGTGAGCCCGCCAGAAGGTCGCGTTTTGAGGCAAGGCCGACGAATTCCAGCAGTTCATCGGCGCGCTCGCGATCCGCCGCCGTCGGCTCATGCAGCAGGGTTCGGATGTCGCCCTTGCGCATGGGTCGCGAGATCAGCATGTTTTTCACGCAGTCCATCTCGTCATAGACATGGGTCTGCTGAAAGGTACGCACGAGGCCAAGGCGGGCGATCTCGCCGGTGCGCAGGTGCTTTAGCTCGTGCCCCTCATACATGATCGAGCCCGCATCAATCGGGTGATATCCGCAGATTGAACCGAACAGTGTCGATTTCCCCGAGCCATTGGGGCCGATCAGCCCGATAATTGCGCCGCGTGGAACCTGCAGCGAAACGTCCTGATTGGCGTAGATGCCGCCAAAGCGCTTGGAAACGCCTTTTACGTCCAGAAGAATCTCGGTCATGATCTGGCTCCATCCGTTGCGCCCGAGCGTCCCACGCGCGCCCGTAGATATTTCAGCCCGCCCATCACACCGTCCGGGAAAAATACCACGATGATCACGATCAAAAGGCCCAGTGCAACCCGTTGCCAGCCGAAAAGATAGGTCCAGAACAGCTCTTTCAGCAGCTGAAAGATCACCGCGCCGATGATCGGCCCCCACAGCGTTCCCTTGCCACCAATAAGCGGCATCAACAGCATCCAGACGCCGATGGTGGGCAGCGAAAAGGCGACCTCGGTGGGGTCGATGAAATTCTTGCCAGCGCCATACAGCCCGCCGGCGATGGCGGTAAAGACAGCCGCAACCGCCCATGAAATGGCCTTGACCCGGGCCGTGGGCAGACCCATCGCCTCGGCCTTGTCCTCGTTGTCGCGGATCGCGTTCATCACAAAGCCAAAGCGGGTTCGATGCAGCCAGACCAGAAACAGGAAAAAGATGACGACCACGCCCAGCCCCAGATAATAAAGCAGGCTGGCCAGATGAACACCGGCCGGCGGCTGCACAAAGTTCATCCCCGAACCGCCGCCCAGCGCATCAATGGTGCCGGCAAACTCACCCGCCGCCACCCCGAGACCCAGCGTCGCCACCGCGAAATAATGGCCGCGCGTCTGGAGCAACTGTTTGCCGACGATCAGACCAATGACGAAATTCAGGATCGCCGCCAGCAGCAGCCCGACCAATAGCGAGATGACAAAGGTCGAGGAGGTCAGAGTAAAGGATTCCAGATTTCCGCCCTTGGCCGAGTTGTATTCGGCCAGCGAATAGCCCCCCATGATCACCTGCGTCGAGGCGACCAGATACATGCCGACCCCGAAAAACAGGATATTGCCAAATGAGTTATAGCCCATCTGACCGCCCAGCATGTCCCAGCCCAGCGCGATCAAAATGAACACCATCAGGTCGATCAACTGCGCCATATTATGGGGCAGCAGGAACGGGGCCGCCAGCGCCAGTGCCAGTGCCAGCAGCGCCCAAACCCATTGCGATGCAGATTTATTGTTCATCACCCCGGCCCCTTATTTCAAATACTGGCGTTTGCGGCGCATCAGATAGGCCCGCACCAGCAAGGTCACCGGCACAATGATGAACACCATGCCGTTCTGGAATTCGGGCCCCAGTACAAAGCCCGAGTAATTCTCGTAAACGCCAAGGCCGAAGGCGGCGAAAATCACCCCGACGATATTGCCGACACCCGCCAGAATGACGATGGCAAAGCTGCGCAGCGTATAGATGAACCCCTGAAAAGGATGCAGCACATAGACAAAGGAAACGATCGAGCCCGCGACCCCGCAGATCGCCCCGTTCAGGGCAAATGTCATCGCATAGACCCGGTTGGTATCGATCCCCATGATCCGCGCGGCCTGCGCGTTTTGCGCCGTGGCCCGGATCGCGCGGCCAAAGCGTGAGTAGCGCACCAAAAGCACGATAAGAATGGCAACGCCCACCCCCAGCAGCGCCCCAAGGGCTCGTGAGCCGGGGATGTTAACGGCGTAATCGAAAAACGCAAATGTCGGCAACTGCGCATCGACTGCGCGCTCTTCGGCGGAAAAGATCTGGTTCATTGTCTGTTGCATGACCAGCTCGACCCCGAATGTCGCCAGCAGCGAGATGAACAGGTCCTTTTCCAGAATGCGCTGCACGACCAATCGGAACACCACCCATGAAAACAGCGCCACCGCAGCGGCGGCAAGGGGCATGGAAATGAGGATCCAGACGATCTTTGGCATCGAGGGGGCCACGGGCGTCATGGCGATGACAAAATAATAAGAGACATAGCCGCCCAGAATGACGAACGCCCCCTGCGCCACGTTGATGATGTTCATCACCCCCCACACCAGCGCCAACCCATAGGCGATCAGGGCGAAAATCGCGCCGACCAAAAGGCCGTTGGCGATCAGTTCGATATTGATCATGGGGGCGAGACTGGTCAGGAGATTCAGGTTGGTTGCGATATTTTCCATGCCTGCTTTCCAAACTGCGCTGCAAACGGCACCGGGTGCCAGATGTCACGAAGGGGCACGAATGCCCCTTCGCAGTTTTTTCGGTTGGCGAACGCCTAGTTGCGTGCGCGCGGATAAATGACCTTGGCGTCAGCCCATTTGGTGGGCGCCACGACCTTCAACTGGCCGTTCTGGACCTGATACAGCACCATCGGCTTGGCAATGTTCTTGCCGGTCTTGTCGAACTTGATATTGCCATAGAACGTCTGCATGTCGGTTTTCGCCAGAGCGTCGCGAACGGCCTTCTGGTCAAGCGAGCCAGCGCGCTCAATGGCATTGGCAAAGACCTCGACTGCCGCCGCTGACTCAGCCGCCTGATAGGGCGGAGCATAGCCGTATTTCGCCTTGAACTTCTTGGCGAAATCCGCGGCGGACCCGAACAGGTCATCCTTGTAGGTCAGGGACGGTGCCCACTGGGCCGCACAGAGGATACCCTCGGCCGCCTTGCCGAACTTGCCGATGATATCGGCGCTATCGCAATGGGTCATGGCCACCATCGGCACATAGACGTTCTGTTCGGCCATTTGCCGGGTCGCCGTGGCCGCCCCCTTGGAGTGACCGGAAACCACCAGCAGGTCAGGCTTCAGCGCCCGCAGCTTGGTCATGGTCGGGGTCATGTCGTTCAGGTTTTTCGGCAGCTTGTCGTCGATCACGATCTTCATGCCGAATTTGGCCACGTCATCCATGACACCGGCGCGGATGTCCTGGCTGAACGGGTCGATTTCAAACGCCATGCCAACCTTCAGGCTGGACGGGTCGCGGCCCTCGGATTTTGCCATTTCCGCGGCAAGGGCGATGGCCGACGCCAGATATTTCTCAGACGTGGACAGCACCGCAAAGGTGTATTTGTAGCCGTTGGTGAACAGCGAGCGCGAGGCGCCGTTTGCCTCGACCATCGGCACGCCGTGCTTTTCAGTCACCGGCGCGATGGCCTTGGTCAAGCCCGACGAGTACGGCCCAAGCAGGAATTTGACGCCATCCTGACTGATCAGGCGCTCGGCCAGTTCAGCACCACGGGCGGGCGTGGATTCGTCATCATAGTACTTGATCGCCAGCGGGTAGGATTTGCCCCCCACCTTGACGCCCCCACGGGCGTTGATCGCCTCGACGGCCATGTTGTAGCCGTTCACGGTATGCATGCCGTTGGTCGAGTATTTCCCCGATTGCGAAACGGCGGCGCCCAAAACGATGGGGGCAGCCGATACGTTCAGCGCAAACGCCGCTGATGCAAGGGACACGGCCCCTGCGAAAATGAAATGTTTCATGTGTCCTCCCGAGACATAAAGTTGACTGTCGTCACCTCTTTTGCATATGCCCAAACAGACCAAGCGTCAAAAGAAAATCGGGAAAATTGACGGATTTCTTGTGGATCTGTGCCCACTTGCGTTTGCGCCGCAATAAGAAAAGGGGCAGCCGGAAAGCTGCCCCTCGGATCGCGTTCATTCTGTCGGATTGGCGCCTGTCGCCAGAACCGTTTTGGCCTGCTTGCCGCGGGCCAAAGCCGGGGCTCTCGGGACCTTGCTAACGCAAGACCCTGTCGCCAGAACCGTTTTGGCCCGCTTGCCGCGGGCCAAAGCCGGGGCTCTCGGGACCTTGCTAACGCAAGACCCTGTCGCCAGAACCGTTTTGGCCCGCTTGCCGCGGGCCAAAGCCGGTTCTTACATCATGCCGCCCATGCCGCCCATGTCGGGCATGCCGCCGGCAGCGGCAGCGCCTTTGGGCTCGGGGTGATCGGCGACCATTGCTTCGGTGGTGATCAGCAGACCCGCAATCGAGGCCGCATCTTCCAGCGCGGTGCGCACAACCTTGGCCGGGTCGATGACGCCAAAGTCGAACAGGTTGCCGTATTGCTCGGTCTGCGCGTTAAAGCCAAAGTTGGGATCTTCGCTTTCACGAACCTTGCCCGCCACAACGGCCCCGTCAACACCGGCGTTTTCGGCGATCTGGCGCAGCGGTGCCTCAAGCGCGCGGCGCACAATCGAGATACCGGCGTTCTGATCCGAGTTGTCGCCCGTCAGGTTGTCCAGCGCCTTGGCGCCCTGAACCAGAGCAACACCGCCGCCCACGACAACACCTTCCTGCACCGCAGCGCGGGTTGCATTCAGCGCGTCATCCACGCGGTCCTTGCGCTCTTTCACTTCGACCTCGGTCGAGCCACCGACGCGGATCACGGCAACACCGCCAGCCAGCTTGGCCAGACGCTCTTGCAGTTTTTCGCGATCGTAATCGCTGGTGGTTTCTTCGATCTGGGCGCGGATCTGGGTCACACGGGCCTCGATTTCTGCCTTTTCGCCAGCCCCGTCGATGATCGTGGTCTCGTCCTTGGTGATCGCCACCTTCTTGGCCGAGCCCAGCATGTCCATGCCAACGTTTTCCAGCTTCATGCCGAGATCTTCGGAGATCACCTGACCACCGGTCAGGATAGCGATATCCTGCAGCATCGCCTTGCGACGATCACCAAAGCCCGGAGCCTTGACAGCAGCGATTTTCAGACCGCCACGCAGTTTGTTGACGACCAGCGTCGCCAGAGCTTCGCCCTCGACGTCTTCGGCGATGATCAACAACGGTTTGCTGGACTGGATCACGGTTTCCAGAAGCGGCACCATCGGCTGCAGTGAGCTCAGTTTCTTTTCGTGCAGCAGCACGAGGCAGTCTTCCAGCTCGGTGGTCATCTTGTCGGGGTTGGTGACAAAATAGGGCGAGAGATAGCCGCGGTCGAACTGCATACCTTCGACAACATCGGTTTCCGTTTCCAGACCCTTGTTTTCCTCGACCGTGATTACGCCTTCGTTGCCAACGCGCTGCATCGCGTCCGCGATCTGGCGGCCGATTTCGGCCTCGCCGTTCGCCGAAACGGTGCCGACCTGAGCAACCTCGTCGCTGTCCTTGACCTCGCGGGACATTTCCTGAACCTTGCCGACGACCTTTTCAACCGCAAGGTCGATGCCGCGCTTCAGGTCCATCGGGTTCAGACCGGCGGCGACCTGCTTGAGGCCTTCACGCACGATGGCCTGGGCCAGAACGGTCGCGGTGGTGGTGCCGTCGCCCGCTTCGTCATTGGTGCGGCTGGCGACTTCTTTCACCATCTGCGCGCCCATGTTTTCGAACTTGTCTTCCAGCTCGATCTCTTTGGCGACGGTGACACCGTCCTTGGTGATACGCGGCGCGCCAAAGGATTTGTCCAGAACCACGTTACGCCCCTTGGGGCCCAGCGTGACCTTGACGGCATTGGCCAGAATGTTGACACCGGCCAGCATGCGATTGCGGGCGTCGATGTCGAATTTTACGTCTTTTGCAGCCATTTTCAGATTGCTCCTGATTTCGTGTGATTGGGGAAAGGGAAACCGGACTTAGAGGATGCCCAGGATGTCGCTTTCTTTCATGATCAGCAGTTCCTCGCCATCAAGCGTGACTTCGGTCCCGGACCATTTGCCGAACAGGACCTTGTCGCCGACCTTGACGTCCATCGCGATACGCTTGCCGCTGTCGTCACGGGCGCCGTCACCGGCGGCAACGATCTCGCCCTCGGCGGGTTTTTCTTTTGCGCTGTCAGGGATGATCAGCCCGCCAGCGGTTTTTTCGTCGCTTTCGATGCGGCGAACCAGTACACGGTCGTGCAACGGTGTGAATGCCATGGAAATCGCTCCTTGATTGTGAGAATTCCAAAATGTCAGAGGTGGCCTTGCAGGTCTGTTATCACTCGCCACCCTTGAGTGCTAACAGCGCGGATTTAGTGATGCACGCAGCGCAAGTCAAGGCGTTCCGGCCAATTTGCCCCGGCTTTTTGGGAAAAAACCACCAACGCGCAACCGCAAGGACAATAAGGCCGGGTGCGGCCATGCGGCGACGCGCCTGCTGCACCGCGGCATTATTTGCGCAATTCGGCGCAAGCAACGGATGACAAGGCGGCGACATACGCCTATAAGGCGGGGGATTTTCAACCCGACATGACCCGAACCAACAAGACAAAGCTGCCAACATGATCAAAGTATTCGGCCATCTGGCCCCCGACACTGACGCAACCTGCTCGGCCCTGATCTGGGCGTGGTATCTGAATGACGTACAGGGCAAGACGGCCCAGGCCTTTGTCCTAGAGCCGCCCAACACCGAGGCGCAGTTCGTGCTAGAGCATTGGGGGGTCGAGATGCCAGCCACTCTGGGCGATCCCTGCGACGCCGACGAGGTTGTGATCGTGGACACCAACAACCCCGGCGAACTGCCCGCCAATATCAATGAGGCCAATATCGCCGAGATCATCGACCACCACCTGCTGGCCGGCGGTCTGGTCACGAAAGGCCCGATCAAGATCACGATTCGCCCCGTGGCCGCCACCGCCACCGTGATGAGCTGGCTGATCGGGCGCGATCTGGACGGCGCGCCGGACTGGGTCAAGGGGCTGATGCTGTCCTGTGTGCTGTCTGATACGCTGGAGTTCCGCAGCCCCACGACCACCCCGACCGATCGCGATCTGGCTGAGCGGCTGGCTGCCGATCTGGGGGTCGATATCCCCGCCTACGCTGCCCGGATGTTCGCCGCGAAATCCGATATCTCGCATTTCAGCGACGCCGAATTGCTGCGTCTGGACAGCAAGAAATACAACACCGCCGGCAAAGCCTTTCGCGTTTCGGTTCTGGAAACCACCAGCCCCGCGGTCGTTCTGGCCCGCAAGGACAGCCTGATGGCCGCCATGCCCGCGGTTGCCGCCGAGGACGGCGTTGACGAGGTGCTGTTGTTCATCGTCGATATCCTGAACGAAGAGGCCACGCTGTTGTTGCCCAACACCTTTGTCTCCTCGCTGGCCAAAAACTCGTTTGACGTTCAGCCAACCGGCGACACCGTGGTCCTGCCGGGAATCGTGAGCCGCAAAAAGCAGATCATCCCCAACCTGAAAGTCTGATCCCCCCGTGAGCCAAATCATCAACCGCCTTCACGATCTGAACGGGCGATACGACGCCGCCTATGTCGATCTGTGGGGCTGTCTGCACAACGGCTATCGCCCGTATGCCGCGGCGGTGGCTGCGCTCAGGGGCTTTCGCCGCGCGGGCGGCACCGTCATCCTGTTGACCAATTCGCCGCGCCCGCGCCCCTCGGTCATACGCCAATTGGAAAAGATCGGCGTGCCGCGAGACTGCTGGGACGACATCGCCGCCTCGGGGGACGCGTCGCAATTCGCGCTGGCCTCGGGGGATGTGGGATATGACGTCTATCATCTGGGCCCGGCGCGGGATTCCGGCTTTTTCCGAGGCCTTCCAGAGGATGTTCTGAACGGGCATCAGATCCGCCGCGTGCCGCTAAAGCAGGCCGAGGGAATCGTCTGTACCGGCCTGTTTGACGACGACACAGAGACCCCGGAGGATTACCGCGAGACGCTGCTTTATGCCAAGACCAAGGGGCTGAAGATGCTCTGCACCAACCCGGACATCTTTGTTGACAAGGGCGACACCCGCATCTATTGCGCCGGCGCTCTGGGGCGGGCCTACAGCAAAATCGGCGGCCAGACCCTCTATTTCGGCAAGCCCTACCCGGCCATCTACGATTTGGCGCGCAACCGCCTGCAGGCGATCCGCCACGTCGAGCCCGAGCGCATCCTTGCCATTGGCGACGGCATCAACACCGACATCAAGGGCGCCATGGGCGAGGATCTGGACAGCCTGTTCATCACCGGCGGTCTGGCCGCCCGCGAGACCGGCACCGCAGCCGACGAAGCGGCCCAGCCAGACCCCGAAAAGCTGAAAAAATTCCTGCAACCGGCAGTCTTGTCCCCGACATTCGCTGCGGGGCACCTGCGCTGACAGCCACGAAAGGCCAGAAGATGAGCAATACGGACATCGGGACCATCTATCTTGAGGACCTTGAAACAGGGCTCAGCCGCAGCCTGTCCAAGGTGATGGGCCACGCCGAAATCGCCGCCTTTGCCGAGATCAGCGAAGACCGAAACCCACTGCATCTGGACGCTGATTATGCGGCGCAGACCATGTTCAAGGGGCGCATCGCCCACGGAATGCTGTCAGCGGCGCTGTTCTCGGCCATCATCGGCGAGCGCCTGCCCGGCCACGGCACCATCTACCTTGCCCAGAACCTCAGCTTTCGCGCTCCGGTCAAACCGGGCGATCTGGTGGATGCAACCGTCACCGTGGCCGCGATCGACCTGAACAAGGGACGGGTCAGCCTTGATTGTGTCGCCCGGGTCGGAGACAAGGTGGTCATCAAGGGCGATGCGCTGGTGCTGGCCCCAAGGCGGGCGTGAGAGGGGCAATCTGATGCGGATCATTCGGGACTATCGTTATGTTGCGGCGCAGGACCGGGGGGCCTCGGTCGCTATCGGTAATTTTGATGGCCTGCATCTGGGTCACCAATCGGTCATCGCGCTGGCCCGAACCGAGGCGCAACGTCTTGGCTGCCCGCTGGGCGTGGTCACCTTCGAGCCCCACCCGCGTCAGTATTTCGCCCCGGACGCGCCGCCCTTTCGCCTGATGAACGCCCGCTCGCGCGCCCATCGTCTGGAAAAACTGGGGGTCGATCTGCTCTATGAGTTGAACTTTAACGCCACCCTCTCATCGCTCAGTGCCGAGGACTTTGCCCGCGACGTGATTGTCAACGGATTCGGCCTGAAGCACGTCGTCGTGGGGGCCGATTTCAACTTTGGCAAGGGGCGCAGCGGCACCGCCGACACCCTGATCGACATGGGGCGCGAGATGGGTTTTGGCGTCACCAAGGCACCGCTTCTGGCCGATGACAAGGGCGAATTCTCGTCAACCAACATCCGCAACGCCCTCAGCGACGGGCGCCCCGAGGATGCAGCGCGCATGTTGGGTCACTGGCACCGCATCGACGGGCGGGTGATCGGCGGCGACCAACGTGGCCGAGATCTGGGATTTCCCACCGCCAATCTGGCGATTGACGGGCTGCATCGGCCAAAATTCGGCGTCTATGCGGTTCTGGTGGACGTGCTGGAAGGCCCCTTTGCCGGCAGCTATCAGGGGGCCGCCTCGATCGGCCTGCGGCCGATGTTTGACGGCACGACCCCCAATCTGGAGGTGTTCATCTTTGATTTTGCCGGTGACATCTACGGGGCCGAGATTTCGGTTGCGCTGGTCCACTACCTGCGCCCCGAACTGAAATTCGACGATCTGGATGCGCTGGTCACCCAGATCGATGCCGATTGCGCGACCTGCCGCGAGATCCTATCCAACCTGCCGGGTTGAGGTCGATCAGGGCCCGAGGCCTTTGACCACGTCGGCATAGAGCCGAAGGGCCGCTTCGCCCGCCGGGCTGAGGCCATAGACCCCGCGCGCGTGCCGACAAAACCAGCCATAGTGATCCCTTTGCAGAATGGCCCCGGCATTTGCGATCCCCAGCGCGCGCGCCATCTCAGCCGGACGCCCGCGGCCCGCCTCGGCCAGATTGGCGGCCAGACGCAAAGCATCCTGCCGATACGCCGTCACCACTGGACGGCGGGTCTGCCCACCGGTGTTGGGGTCGCCGATACGACGTGAAAATTCCCTCAGCAAAGAGGTTCTGCGTCGGGCGTTCTTGCGCGGTTGATACGGGGCCGGGTCAAGGTGAACCTCAACCGCGGGCCGCGTCGCGTGGACCCTGACCGAGATCAGCCCCAGCCCCAGACGGCGGCACAGCTTTAGGACCCCCTTCAACTGCAGGCGCCAGCGCGCGCTGCCCCCCCGGGGCACGGCCAGATAGACCGCATCGCTGATCGCCAGCCGATCAACGCCCTGCAACAGCAGCTCCAGCGACAGGTGCAGCTTCATCTCGACGATCACCGGCGCCTCATCGCCCCGCCGCGCCACGATATCGCAATCCATGACCTCGGCCTTGACCTCGTAACCCTGCGCCTCGAGCATACGCTTGATCGGCGCGTATAGATCGGTCTCCTGCATCCTTCCGGTCCTTTTTTACAATACGCTAGGCCAAAGAGCGCTGCCTCTCAAGGCGCGGGGATTTTCGCTCTTTTCAAGGCGCGCTTTCCAGTCCATGTTCCTCCCATGACCGATCCTGTGACCGCCACCCCCGACTCTGACCTGCGCCCCCGTTTCTGGGAGAATGTACCACTTGAGGACCTTAGCAAACCCGAATGGGAGGCACTGTGCGATCGCTGCGGACGCTGCTGTCTGCTGAAACTCGAAGACGCCGACACGCAAGAGATCGAGTTCACCAACGTCTCGTGCCGCCTGTTCGACGGGGCGACCAGCAGTTGCGGGAATTACGCGCTGCGCAAACAGTTGGTCAAGGATTGCGTCGTGCTGAGCCCGGAAAATATCTCGCGTATCGCCTATTGGATGCCGGTCACCTGCGCCTATCGCCTGTTGTTCGAGGGGCGCACGCTGTTTGACTGGCACCCGCTGGTCTCGGGCCGCGCGGACAGTGTTTTCGAGGCCGGGATCTCGATGCACGACCGGGTGATCCCGGAATATGAAATCAACGAAGACGATCTTGAAGACCATATCATAGAAGGGATGGCCTGAGATGTATTTTGCCTCTGACAATGCCGGCCCCGTCGCCCCCGAGATCATGCGCGCCCTTGCCCGGGCCAATGAGGGCGCGGCAATGCCCTACGGGGATGACGCCATCATGGCACGGGTACGCACACGCATCCGCGAGATTTTCGAGGCCCCCGAGGCTGCCGTCTATCTGGTGGCCACGGGAACGGCGGCAAATGCGCTGTCCTTGGCAACGGTAACCCAGCCGTGGCAGGCGGTATTCTGCCACCGCCACGCGCATATCGAAGAGGATGAATGCGGCGCCCCTGAATTTTTTACCGGCGGCGCCAAGCTGGTTCTTGTGGACGGGGACGGGGCGCGAATCGACCCTGAACAGTTGCGCAAAATCGTCGCCGGCACCGCCGATACGGGGGTTCACGGGGTGCAGCGCGGCGCGCTTTCCATCACGCAACTGACCGAGTTGGGAACCGCCTACAGCCTCGCGGACATCCGCGCGCTCGGCAAGGTGGCGAAATCCTTTGACCTGCCGGTTCACATGGACGGGGCGCGCTTTGCCAATGCGCTGGTGACGCTGGGCTGTACGCCGGCCGAAATGACGTGGAAATCCGGCATTGATATTCTCAGCTTTGGCGCCACCAAGAACGGTGCCATGGGGGTTGAGGCCGTGATCCTGTTTGACCCCGAAAAGGCGTGGGAGTTTGAATTGCGGCGCAAGCGCGGCGCGCATCTGTTTTCCAAGCACAGGTTCCTCTCGGCGCAGATGGAGGCCTATCTGGCCGACGATCTGTGGCTGCGTCTGGCCCGACACGCAAACGAAAAGGCCGCCCGTCTCGAAGCCGGGATCAGGGCCCTTGACAGCGGCATCATCCTGCAACCGCGCAGCGCAAACATGCTGTTCGCCGGCTGGCCCCGGGCGGGTCATATCCGGGCGCAGGCGGCACAGGCGCAATATTACCTGTGGCCGTTCAGCCAGTCGCTTGACGGCCCCGAGGACGAGATCCTGACCGCCCGGCTGGTCTGCAACTGGGCCACCACGGATGAGGATATTGACCGGTTTCTGGCCCTGCTGGCCTAGGCTTGGAAACCACATGTCATCGGCCCCGCGCGGAATTGCCCCCGCGGCGCAGGATTTACGGGGCTTGGGCCTAGGCAAACCCGAACCGCGATGATAAGCGGGGCGCAGGTCACAAATCCGTCACGGAATCATCTGCGTGACGCCGGATATAAGGGACGTCCGATGCCTGCCATTGTTGAACCAAAGCTGATTTCCGGCAACGCCAATCAAAAGCTTGCAACTGCCATCGCCCGGCGCATGTCGATGCATCAGGGCCGCCCGGTCAAGCTGATTGACGCCCGGGTCGAGCGGTTCAACGATCAGGAAATATTCGTCGAAGTTTACGAAAATGTCCGCGGTCAGGACATGTTCATCGTGCAACCGACCTCGAACCCCGCCAATGACAACCTGATGGAACTGCTGATCATGACCGATGCGTTGCGACGATCATCGGCCGCGCGCATCACCGCCGTGATCCCCTATTTTGGCTATGCCCGTCAGGATCGACGCACCAAGGCGCGCACCCCGATCAGCGCCAAGCTGGTGGCCAATCTGATTGCCCGTGCCGGAATCGAGCGAGTGCTGACGATGGATCTGCATGCCGCGCAGATTCAGGGGTTTTTCGATATTCCGGTGGACAACCTTTACGCATCGCCCATTTTCGCGATGGACATTGCCCATAATTTCACCAATCTCGATCAGTTGATGGTGATCTCGCCCGATGTCGGCGGGGTTGGACGCGCGCGCGAACTGGCCAAGCGCCTGAATCTTGACCTTGCCATCGTGGACAAGCGCCGGGCCGCCCCCGGTGAGGTGGCCGAAATGACAGTCATCGGAGACGTCAGCGGGCGTGTCTGCCTGATCGTTGACGACATGGTGGACACGGCGGGAACCCTGTCAAAGGCCGCTCAAACCCTGATGGATCAGGGCGCCGCCGAGGTTCACGCCTATATCAGCCACGGCGTTCTGTCCGGCCCGGCGGTTGAACGGATCAGCGCATCACGGCTGAAAACGCTGGTCATCACCGATTCCATTGAGGCCCATGACAATGTGCTGGGCGCCGACAATATCCGTATCATCCCCACCGCGCCGATTTTTGCGCAGGCGATCCTGAATATTGCCAACGGCCGCTCGGTCTCGTCGTTGTTTGAGACCGAAACCCTGCGCGCAATCTATCAGGGCTATTTCGGCAACCAATAAGGCGCAAGGCAGCAGCCATCGCCACCGAGGAACGGCGGCCCTGCCCGGGGTCAGGTGGCAGGGTCGGGCCGCGCCCCCTCATCCTCGGCCAGAACCGCACCGGGGTTCATGATCCCGACCGGATCAAGCGCCGTCTTGATCGCCCGCATCATCGCCAGCTTTGCCGGATCGCCATAGCGCAGCAGGTCGGCGCGCTTCAGTCGCCCGATGCCGTGTTCGGCGGAAATCGAGCCGCCGAACCCGTGAACCAGATCATGCACCGCCTGTTTGATCGGCTCGCGCAAATCGGCATACCGATCGCGCCGCTGCCCCTTGGGCGGATAGACATTGTAATGCAGATTGCCGTCACCTACATGGCCAAAACAGTTGATTCTGAGATCACCAAACCGGGCAATGCAGGCCTGTCCCGCGGCAATCATCTCGGGCAGTCGTCCAAGGGGAACGGAAATATCGTGCGAACTGATCGCGCCAATCCTGCGGTTGGCCTCGGGGATGCTTTCGCGCACGGCCCAGAACGCCTGACGTTGCGCCTCGTTCTGCGCAACCAGCGCCTCACCCACAAGCCCCACCTCAATCGCATCAGCCAGAACCTCGTGCATCGCCTTTTCAAGGGGGAAGCCCGTGCCGCCTGAAGCCTCGACCAATAGCATCCATTTACCCGGATCGGCAAACGGGCGGCGCAGGTCCGGCAACGCCTCGGCCAGAAAATCAAAGCCGGTGCGGTCGATCAGCTCGAACCCCGAGACCAGCCCGGGCAGGCGATCCTGACAGCGCATGAGCAGAGCCAGCGCCGCGCCGGGGTCGCGGATCTGCAAAAATGCCGCCAGATGCTGCGCCGGGCGCGGGAAAAGCCGCAGCGCCGCTGCCGTGATCACCCCCAGCGTTCCCTCGGCCCCGATCAGAAGATCCCTGAGATCATACCCGGTATTGTCCTTGTAAAGACGCTTGAGCCCGTGCCATATCCGCCCGTCCGGCATCACCGCCTCCAGTCCCAGACACAAATCGCGCGCATTGCCATAGCGCAGCACCTGCACCCCGCCGGCGTTGGTGGCCAGATTGCCGCCGATCCGGCAGGACCCTTCCGAGGCCAGCGACAGCGGAAACAGACGTCCCGCCTGCGCGGCGGCGTCCTGAACATCGGCAAGAATCGCCCCAGCCTCGACGATCATCACGTTGTCGCCCACATCCAGCGCCCGGATTTTCGTCATCCGTTCAAGCGACAGCACAACCGGCGCCGGGCCGCTGCCCACAGGCATCACCTGAGCCCCGACCAACCCGGTCCCGCCCCCATAGGGGACAACCCCGACCCGTGCCGCGTGACAGCGGCCAAGGATCAGCGCCACCTCGAAAACATCGCCCGGCGCCAGAACACACCCCGCCTGTCCCTGATAAAGCCCCCGCGGCTCGCTGAGATACCGCGCATCGGCGGGGCGAAAACAGGCGGCGGGCAAAAGGGCGCGCAAATCCGCCAGAAATCCATCCGTCACAGGATTCAGCGCCATGACAAAGGCCCCTTCCGTTCAGCCGACCGCGGTTTTTCCGCGCCGGTCCGCGCGCAGGTTGGCATAAAGAACATGGCTGCGCCAGCGGCCTGCAATCTGCAGATAGCTTTGCGCAACCCCCTCGTATTTAAAGCCGGTTTTTTCCAGCACCCCGCGCGACGCCTTGTTTTCCGGCAGGCACCCGGCCTGAATACGCGAGAGGTCAAGCTCGGTAAAGGCATGGTGGACAACCGCCAGAACCGCCTCGCGCATATAGCCCTGTCGGGCAAATTTCTGCCCCACCCAATAGCCAATAGTGCCGGTCTGGGCCGGGCCGCGCTGGATGGAATCCAGCGTGATTGCGCCAATCAGGCACTGGTCTGCGCGCCGGATCAGAAACAGCGGCAGGCCTTGACCGGAATCCACCGCCCGCTGGGCCGAATAGACGCGGTTGGAAAAGGCCTTGCGGGTAAAGTGATCGCGCGACCACAGCGGCTCCCACGGCTTCAGGAAATCCGCCGACTCGCGCCGCAGATTGGCCCACGGCGCGTGATCCGCCGCCCGCGGCAGGCGCAAGGTCAGGCGCTCGGTCTCGATCGCGACCCGTTTCCGCCGCCCGAAGATCATGCGACCAATCTTGCCTTCAGCGCATCCAGATCCGGCGCCGCCGAGATCGGCCCGTAAAGCGCCAGCGACGCCCTTTCGGCCCGGCACAGCCCGGCGGCAAAATCGCTGACCCCGGCAACTGAAACCGCGTCGATCTTGGCCACCGCCTCGTCCAACGGCGGGACCCGGCCCCAGATTGCCACCATCCGCGCCAGCCGTTCGCTGCGCGAAGCGGGGCTTTCCAACCCCATCAAAAGGCCGGCCTTCAGCTGCGTACGGGCGCGGGCCACCTCGGCCTCGCTCATGTCGCTGGCAGCGCGGCGCAGCTCATCGATGCAAACCGACGCAAGATCGGCGATGTCCGTGGCGCTGGTGCCAGAATAGATGGTCAGCATGCCGGTGTCGGAAAATGCCCCGGCTTGGGCAAAGATGGAATAGCAGAGGCCGCGTTTCTCACGCGCCTCCTGAAACAGGCGCGAGGACATGCCGCCACCCAGCGCCATCGAATAGATCTGCGACGTATAGATCATGTCGTCGCGATATCCCGGCGCCTCCAGAGCCAAGGCAAAATGGGCCTGCTCCAGCGGTTTTTCGCGTCGCGTTTCGCCGCCCCGAAAGACTCCCGCTTCGACCTGCTGGGGGGGGCGGGCCGGAACCGAACCAAACAGGCGCTCGGCCTCGGCCACGATGCGCTCGTGATCAACCGCGCCGGCTGCTGACAGGATCATCTGCCCCGGACCGTAATGCTCGTGGACAAAGGCGGCAAGGTCGGCGCGGCTGAACTGGCGCACCCGCTCGCCCGGCCCCAGAATCGAGCGCCCCAGCGGCTGCCCGGGATACGAGGCCTCCTGCAACCAGTCAAAGATGATGTCGTCAGGCGAATCGAACGTCTGGCCGATTTCCTGCAGAATGACGCCGCGTTCGACCTCTATTTCATGCTGATCGAAACTGGGGTTCAGCAGTATATCGGCGATCACGTCCATGGCCAGGGGCACGTCATCGGCCAGCACGCGGGCGTAATAGGCGGTCATCTCGCGGCTGGTATAGGCGTTGATAAAACCGCCCACGTCCTCGATGGTTTCAGCGATTTCCAGCGCCGTGCGCCGGGTGGTGCCCTTGAAGGCCATATGTTCGAGAAAATGGGCGATACCGTTCTGTTCCAGCCGCTCATGGCGCCCGCCGGCGGTGACCCAGACGCCGATCGAGGCCGATTTCAGCCCCGGCATGTTCTCGGTCACGACGCGAAAGCCGTTGGCCAGCGTATGCAGGGCGACGCTCATGTCCGGCGCTCGGCACGGATCAGTGCCTCGATTTTGGCCAGATCGCGCGGCACCGATGAAAACCGCTCGGGGCGGGCGAAAATGTCGGCCATATGGGGCGGCAGCGGCGGGCGCAGACCGATGGCCTGCTCGACCGCATCGGGGAATTTGGCCGCGTGCGCCGTGGCCAACGTGATCATCGGGGTCTGGCCACTGATCCGCTTGTCCGCGGCCACCTTGACCCCGACGGCGGTGTGCGGGCACACGATCTGCCCGCTCATGCGGTGAACCGTGGCGATGGCGGCAAGGGTTTCGTCCTCGCTGCAATCGCCGCTGTCAAACTCCAGTCTCAGGCGCTCCTGCGCCCCTTGGGACAGGGTGAAGGCGCCGCTCTTCAGGTCATCCATTAGCGCCGCGACTGCCGGCCCCTCGCGGTCGTAGATGTCAAACAGGGCGCGCTCGAAATTCGAGCTAACCTGAATGTCCATCGACGGGCTAATCGAGGGTATGACCCCTTGCTTGGTATAGGCGCCGGTTTGCAGGGTCCGGTGCAGGATATTGTTCTGATTGGTGGCAATGATCAGCCGGTCGATCGGCAGGCCCATGCGTCGGGCCACGAAACCGGCAAAGATATCGCCGAAATTCCCCGTCGGAACGGTAAAGCTAACCTTGCGATAGGGCGCGCCCAAGGCCACCGCCGAGGTGAAATAATAGACCACCTGCGCCAGCACCCGCGCCCAGTTGATCGAGTTGACCCCGGCCAGATGCACCTCGTCACGAAAGGCAAAATCGTTGAACATATCCTTTAACAGCGCCTGACAGTCGTCAAAATCGCCGTCCACCGACAGGGCGTGGACATTGGCGTCCGCTGGCGTGGTCATCTGCCGACGTTGCACCTCGGACACGCGCCCATTGGGAAACATGATAAAGACATCGACCGCATCCAGCCCACGAAAGGCCTCGATCGCCGCCGAGCCGGTATCCCCCGAGGTCGCCCCGACGATGGTCACCCGCTCGCCCCGGCGTTTCAGCGAGGCCTCGAACATCTGCCCGATCAACTGCATCGCCACGTCCTTGAAGGCCAGCGTCGGGCCGTGGTGCAACTCCAGCAGGAAATCGTTCTCGCCGATCTGCACGATGGGACAGCGCGCTTCGTGGCGAAAACCCTGATAAGCCCGGGCGATGATGTCGCGAAATTCGTCGTCCTCGTAGGTGTCGCCGATAAAGGGCTTCATGACCCGAAAGGCGACCTCCTCATAGCGCAGCCCGGCAAAGGCGGCGATCTCGTCTGCGCCAAGGTGGGGCCACTGTGCAGGCACGTAAAGCCCGCCGTCCCGGGCCAGCCCGCTGAGCATCGCATCTTCAAATCCAAGCGCCGGGGCCTGTCCGCGAGTCGAGATGTATTTCATGCAAAAGCCCATGCCTTATTCAATCGAGTCTCTGCCTGATACGCCAAAGCCAGTAGCCTGTCATCCCCAACCACAGCAGCGCCAGTGAAAACCATGTGATTGCATATTGCAGGTGGTTATTAGGCACGTCCAGACCGTCCACCGGCCACGGGGAAATGCCCGGAATCGGCGGGCTCAGCTGCCGGGCAACGACCATGATCGGCTGGGTTCCAAGGGCACGCGCCATCTTTGGCACGTCGCGCGCAAACCACATGTCCTCGGCCGGGTTCGGAGCGGGGGTGTATTTGTCGCTTTCTTGTGGCCAGTGGATATTGCCGATCACGGTGATATTGCCCTTGGGCAGAGGCGGGGTTTTTTGCCCGTCCCTGAGAAACCCCAGATCGAGCAGGATCGCGCCGTCTTTTGTATCCAGCCGCGCGATGATGCGAAATCCCGGCCCGATTGGCGGTCGGCTGGTCAAGACCCTCAGAGGGGGCGGCGACAGCTGTCCCTGAACCCGGACCGACAGATATTTCTGATGTGCGCGCTCTGGCGTGATCGGCCCCAGTGGCACCGGCGGCTTGACGATCTGGGTGTTGATCTCGGCCAGCAGCTGGCGCTTCCATGCCATGCGTTGCAATTGCCAGTCGGTCAGACCCAGCAGGATTCCGCCGCCCACCAGCCCCAGCAACAGCGGGAATATCATCCGTTTCAGCATCTTTCCCGTCCTATCCCCGAACGGGAAAGGGCGCGAAGTTTCCCGCGCCCAGTCCCTTGTTTCAAACATGCCATGCGTTGGCGCCGGTCCGCTCGTTGGGCCGGTATCGGGCCGGTTCAGCCGCCCCAGATATAGACCGCGGCAAACAGGAATAGCCAGACCACATCGACAAAGTGCCAGTACCACGCCGCCGCCTCAAAGCCGAGATGGTGTTTTGAATCCATCTGCCCCTTCAGCGCCCGAATCAGGCAGACCGTCAAAAAGATCGTCCCGATGATGACGTGAAAGCCATGAAACCCGGTGGCCATGAAGAACGTGCCGCCATAGATATTCCCGGAAAAGCCAAAGGCCGCTTCGCTGTATTCAAATGCCTGAAACACCGTGAACATCGCGCCCAGCGCAATCGCCAGCGCCAACCCCTGAACAAAGCTCTTGCGGTCATCATGCTGAATGGCGTGGTGTGCCCACGTCGCCGCCGCTCCCGAGCAGAGCAGGATCAACGTGTTGATGATCGGCAGGTGCCACGGGTCAAAAGTCTCGATCCCGGCGGGCGGCCAGACGCCGTCAACCGCGGGATAATTGTCCGACAGCGGGTAAAGCGCGTTTTTGAAAAAGTTCCAGAACCACGCCACAAAGAACATCACTTCAGAAGCAATGAACATCAGCATTCCGTAGCGCAGCCCGATCATCACCACCGGGGTATGATCGCCGGCCTCGGCCTCGGCCACAACATCGGACCACCACGAGTACATGGTAAAGAGGACGATCGCCAGACCGATCAGCGCCAGCCACGGCCCCTTGTCATGCATGAACAGGACCGTACCGCCCAGCATGGTCGCCCCGCCAAAGGCCCCCATGAACGGCCAGATACTGGGGTTCAGAATGTGGTAATCGTGATTTTTTACGTGCGCCATTGTTGTTTTTCCCTCGTGTCGGCTTGCGTTACCGGATTTGTTATCTGTGTAAAGATGCGGGCATCTTCGTTGATTTCAGCCACTCTGAGCAACCAGAAACAGCCCTCATTTCTTCAGTTCCTGCACCAGAGACGGCCGCGCCGTGTGGTTGAACGCCTCCAGCATTTGCCCCTCGGACAGCTTGACCATCGTGATTCCGAACACCAGCGCCACAAAGCTGCCCAGCACCAGTCCCAGCAGAATGTTGCGCTTGGCGCGGCGCTTGTGCAGGTCGTGATCTTTGGTAATTGCCATGATTACACCCATTGCGGCCAACTGGCCCAGTCGATCGAGGCAGCCCTGAGGCCGGCCTCCAAAAGCAGCCCTGCAAAATGCAGGAAAAGATAGAGCAGCGACAGGCGGAAAAATCCCCGCTCGGCCGCATAGCGGTCAGCCTCGGCCTCGGCCTCATTGCGCCGCAGCAGCCGCCACGCCCCGCGCAGAAACAGCGCATTCAACGCCAGAGACAGGATGAAATAGACCGGCCCGCCAACGGCAGTAAAGGAGATCAGCACCGCCAACGGCGCCAGCAGCAACGTATAGAACATGATCTGGCGACGGGTCGCGCGCTTGCCGTGCGTGACCGTCAGCATCGGCACCCCGGCGTTGGCGTAATCATCGTTCATGAATAGCGCCAGCGACCAGAAATGCGGCGGAGTCCAGATAAAGATCAGGCCAAACAGCAGCAGGCTCTCGACCGAGACCCCGCCGGTGGCCACCGCCCAACCGATCATCGGCGGAAACGCTCCTGCGGCGCCGCCGATCACGATATTCTGCGGGGTCGCGCGTTTCAGCCACATCGAATACACGACGACATAAAAGAAAATGGTAAAGGCCAACAGCCCGGCAGCCAGAAAATTCGCCGTCAGGCCCAACATTCCAACCGCGATGACCGACAGCCAGAGGCCAAACTGGCGGGCCTCATCGGCAGTGATGCGTCCGGCGGGAATCGGGCGGCTGCGGGTGCGCTTCATCACCCTATCGATATCTGCGTCCCACCACATGTTCAGCGCCCCCGAGGCCCCGGCCCCGATGGCGATGAACAGGATCGACGCGAATGCGATCAGCGGATGCACCCCGACCGGTGCCACCAGCACGCCAACGGCGGCGGTGAAGATGACCAGCGACATCACCCGCGGCTTTAACAGAGCGAAAAAATCGCCGAATTCCGCATCGCGGGCGGGATTGCCCAGAAGGTGATCGGCGGTCTGATCAGCGGTGATATCGGTCATGGCTCTACCCGGTTCATAGCGGCGCAAGCCCGGCGGCAAAACCGGTCGCGGGGGTGCTGCGTTGGCTCATCTGTCAGTTGCTCGAAGCCACGTTCAGGGGCTGCGGATCGCCCGCATATTCCTTGATCGCCGCTTTTAGCCACTTGTCGTAAACCGCTTGCGAGACCACCTTGACCGTGATCGGCATATAGGCGTGGTTCTTGCCGCACAGCTCGGAACACTGACCAAAATAGACGCCTTCCTTTTCCGCCTTGAACCAGGTTTTCTGCTTGCGCCCCGGCACAGCATCCAGCTTGACACCGAACGAGGGGACCGCCCAGGAGTGGATCACATCCGAGCCGGTGATCGTCAAGACCACCGTCTTGTTAACCGGCACCACCAGTGGGGCATCCACTGCCAGCAGGTATTCATCTTGCGAATAGCCGGCGTCCTTCAGGTCCGCCTTGTCCAGCAGAAAGCTGTCAAAGGCGATGTTGTTCTTTGGGTATTCGTAGGACCAGTACCACTGGTTGCCGGTCACGTTGATGGAAATATCCGCCTTGGGAATTTCCAGCTGCTTGAACAGGATCGGCAACGAGAAGGCGCCAATAAAGATCAGAATGACAATCGGACCCAGCGTCCAGACCACCTCGACCACCGAGTTGTGGGTAAAGGTCGCCGGCGTCTTGTTGGCGCGCTGGTTAAAGCGAACCAGCACGACCAGAAGGAGCACCACGACAAAGACCGTGATGGAGCTGATGATCCACATGATCATGCCGTCCAGCCAGTGCACGTCACGCGCCACCTCGGTCGCCGCCGGAGGAAAGCCCATCGCCCCGTCCGTCGGCTTGCCGATCACCGGCAGCCCCTTGACGCTGTCTCCCAGCGCGTCTTGCGCCCACACTGCGGCCCCCAGGGACATCCCTGTCAATGCCGTGCCGATTCCAACGAGTGATTTCCCGATGCGCATACGTTTTCTTCCCGTTTTATTTGGGCAGCCTTGCCGCCGATTGGGGGCCCCCCTATTTTTGGAAATAGGGAATCCCCAGTTGTTTCTTTGCCCTGTGAAACCATAATACGGGCGAAAGGACAAGTTTTCCATTTGCGGCATTCAGCCGCTTCACCGGTGATTTTTCACCCCCGACACGAAGGAAACGGGAAAATGACTATAGACGAGGGACGATTTGACCCGTTTCAATCCGCGCTGGACCGGGATCAGGCGCAGAAAATCCTGAATGGCGCCCTTGCAGGGGCGAATGATGGCGAGCTGTTTCTCGAACGACGGCGCTCAGAAGCGCTGGTTTTCGACGATGGCCGCCTCAAAACCGCCAGCTATGACGCATCGCAAGGCTTTGGCCTGCGCGCGGTCCGGGGAGCGACCACCGGCTATGCCCACGCGACCGAGATTTCCGCGCCCGCCCTGCAGCGCGCCGCCCGGACCGCCCGGCTGGCAATCGAGGCCGGGGGCGGCAAACTGGCGATAGCACCGCAAAAGTCAAACCGGCGGCTTTATGACGAGATCAACCCGATGCAGGACGCCGAATTCCCGGTCAAGCTGGAGACCCTGCGCGCAATCGACGCCCATCTGCGCGCCGCAGATCGCCGCGTCGTGCAGGTCTCGGCCACCATCGCCGCCTCGGTGCAGGAGGTGTTCATCCTGCGCCCCGAAGGCACGCTTTTCAGCGACGTGCGCCCGATGACCCGGCTGAACGTGTCGGTCATCGTCGAACAGGACGGCCGGCGCGAAAGCGGCAGCGCCGGGGGTGGTGGACGCACGGCCCTGACCGGTCTGCTTGACCCCGTCTCATGGACCGCCACCGCCGATGAGGCCCTGCGTATCGCTCTGGTTAACCTCAGGGCGATACCCGCCCCGGCCGGCGCGATGGACGTGGCGCTGGGTCCGGGGTGGCCGGGAATTCTGCTCCACGAGGCTATTGGCCACGGGCTGGAGGGGGATTTCAACCGCAAGAAAACCTCGGCCTTTGCCGGGCTGATGGGCCAGCGCGTGGCGGCCAGAGGGGTCACGGTGCTGGATGACGGCACCATCCCTGGGCGGCGCGGCTCGCTCAGCTTTGACGATGAAGGCACCCCCAGCCATAAGACCACCCTGATCGAGGACGGCATTCTGGTCGGCTATATGCAGGATCGCCAGAACGCTCGCCTGATGGGGGTCGAACCCACCGGCAACGGTCGGCGCGAAAGCTATGCCCACGCGCCGATGCCACGCATGACCAACACTTATATGCTGGGCGGAGACGCCGACCCCGCAGCGCTGGTGGCTGAGATCAAGGACGGCATCCACGCGGTCGGCTTTGGCGGCGGTCAGGTGGACATCACCAACGGCAAATTTGTGTTTTCCTGCACCGAGGCCTACCGGGTGAGAAACGGCAGAATCGAGGCCCCGGTCAAGGGCGCAACCCTGATCGGCGACGGCGCCACGGCGCTGAAAAAGATCCGCGCCCTCGGCAATGACATGGCGCTGGACCCGGGCATGGGAAACTGCGGAAAAGGCGGGCAATGGGTGCCGGTCGGGGTCGGGCAACCAACGGTCCTGATCGGCGGCCTGACCGTCGGCGGCAGCGAGGCAGGATAGGAGCAGGACAGACGGTACCACGACACAGCGGCCCGGATTCAGGATTGGATTCAGGATTGGTTAACCCGAATCGGCCCATGCTGAGGCCATGACTGCCAAGCTGCCCGTACCCCCTCCCCCGCAGGGCGTGGAGGATATCCTTGATTGCCTACGCCTGATCCGCTCGCCCCGGGTCGGACCGGCGACCTACCTGCGCCTGCTGGAGGAACACGGCAGCGCGCCCGCGGCACTGGCCGCCCTGCCGGAAATTGCTGCAAAGGCGGGGGTCAAAAACTATGCCCCCTGCCCCGCCCAGCGCGCCGTTCGGGAATATGAAAGCGGCCTGAAGATCGGGGCGCGGCTGATCTGCATCGGCATGGCCGACTACCCCGAACCACTGACCCATATCGGCGATCCACCGCCGCTTCTCTGGGCGCACGGACAGATCGGCGTGCTGGCACGCCCCACCGTTGCCCTCGTCGGGGCACGCAATGCCTCGAGCCTTGGCATCCGCATGGCGCGCGCGCTTGCCAGCGGCCTTGGGGGCGCTAGCCTGGTCGTCGCCTCGGGACTGGCGCGCGGCATCGACACCGCGGCCCACAACGGTGCCCTTGCCAGCGGCACGATCGCGGTTCTGGCCGGCGGGCTGGCCCGGATTTATCCGCCGGAAAATCAGGGGCTGGCCCGGGAGATTGCGGAAAACGGCCTGTTGCTCAGCGAACAGCCGCCGCAGCAGGCCGCGCAGGCGCGGCTGTTTCCCCGTCGCAACCGGATCATCGCCGGCCTCAGCCGTGCCGTCGTGGTTGTCGAGGCGGCGGCAAAATCCGGCAGCATGATCACCGCACGGGACGCCTTGGATCAGGGGCGCGAGGTGATGGCGGTGCCCGGCCACCCAATGGACGCCCGTGCCGCCGGCTGCAACATGCTGATCCGGGACGGGGCGACCCTCATTCGCAATGCGGCCGACATTCTTGAGGTAATCGGTCGACCGGAACCCACAACCAAACAGCCGCCGCTGTCAATACCCCCGGCAACATATCCGCGGACCACACGGACGGCAGAACCACCGCCAAGGGCCAGTATCTCGGAGGCGCTGGACCTTGGCCGCAGGATTCTTTCGCGACTGGGCACAACACCGATTGCCGAGGACCAGTTGATCCGGGACCTCGATGCGTCGGCCCGTTCGGTTGCTCCTCATCTCGTCGAACTCGAGCTTGCCGGCAAGGTCGAACGCCAGAGCGGTGGCCTGCTTGCCCGGGTCCCGCACGCACCCTGAACGCAGGGCCTAAACCCGACGAAATGGCCACGGGGCATCGGTGAAAAAACTAAGCCATTGACAAGCCCCCATGCGGCGACCCATGTTCCGCGCCCACAGACCACCGCCATTTGTCAGCTCAGGAATCTCCATGCCAGTCGTCGTTGTCGAATCTCCCGCCAAGGCTAAGACCATCAATAAATATCTTGGCGACAACTACACGGTTCTGGCCTCCTACGGACATGTCCGTGACCTGCCGCCCAAGGATGGTTCGGTCGATCCCGAACATGATTTTGCGATGAAATGGGAGGTAGCCAGCCAGTCACAAAAACACATCCGGGCCATTGTCGACGCGCTGAAGGATGACAACGACTTGATTCTGGCAACCGACCCGGACCGCGAGGGCGAAGCGATCTCCTGGCATCTCGAAGAGACGCTGAAAAAACGTCGTGCCATCAAAAAGGACACCCCGGTTGCCCGCGTCGTTTTCAACGCCATCACCAAATCCGCGGTCACCGAAGCGATGAAAACACCGCGCGATGTCGATATGGAGCTGGTCCACGCCTATCTCGCCCGGCGGGCGCTGGATTATCTGGTTGGCTTCAACCTATCGCCGGTTCTATGGCGAAAACTGCCGGGCGCGAAATCGGCCGGACGGGTGCAATCGGTCTGTCTGCGCCTAATCGTCCAGCGGGAAATGGAGATCGAGTCCTTCAAATCCCGCGAATACTGGAGCGTCAAGGCCGTGCTGACGACCCCCCGCGGTCAGGATTTCGAGGCGCGCCTGACGGTCCTTGGCGGCAAGAAACTGGAAAAATTCGATCTGGCCAGCCGCGAGGCCGCCGAACTGGCCGCGCATGCGGTGCAGTCGCGCGACCTCAGCGTCCTGTCGCTTGAGGCCAAGCCCGCCAACCGCAACCCCTCGGCCCCGTTCATGACCTCGACCCTGCAACAGGAGGCCAGCCGCAAATTCGGCTTTGGTGCGCGCCAGACGATGAGCACCGCCCAGCGCCTCTATGAGGCCGGCTATATCACCTATATGCGGACCGACGGCATCGACATGGCCCCCGAAGCGGTGGCCGCCGCGCGCGAAACGATTGCGGCCCGTTACGGCGAATCCTATGTGCCCAAATCACCGCGCACCTACAAGAACAAGGCCAAAAACGCCCAGGAAGCACACGAATGTATCCGCCCCACAGACATGTCCCGCGATACCTCGCAACTGGCACGAATCGAGGCGGACCAGCGCAAGCTATACGACCTAATATGGAAACGCACCCTTGCCAGCCAGATGGCCGCCGCCCAGTTGGAGCGCACGACCGCCGACATTGGCGCCGTCGATGGCGAGGTGGTGCTGCGTGCGACCGGGCAGGTCGTTTTGTTTGACGGATTTCTTAAGGTTTATGAAGAGGGCCAAGACGACACCGACGCCCATGACGACGATCGACGCCTGCCACAATTGTCCCAAGGCGACGCCATCGCCAAGAAGAACGTGACCCCCGAACAGCATTTCACCCAGCCGCCGCCGCGTTACACCGAAGCGACACTGGTCAAACGCATGGAAGAGCTTGGCATCGGCCGGCCCTCGACCTATGCCAGCGTTGTCACCACAATTCAGGACCGCGAATACGTGCGCAAGGAAAAAGGCCGCCTAATACCAGAGGACAAGGGTCGGCTGGTGACAGCATTCCTCGAAAGCTATTTTCGCAAATATGTCGGGTATAATTTTACTGCCCAGCTTGAGGAAGAACTGGATGACATCTCGGGAGGGCGCGAGGATTACAAGGAGGTCCTCGGCAGATTCTGGCGCGATTTTTCTGCTGCAATTGCCGAGACCGCGGATCTCAGAATTACCGAAGTTCTTGAAAAAATAAATGAATATCTTGAGCCTCATCTTTTTCCGGCGACCGAGGACGGCTCGGACCCGCGGATTTGCAAGGTCTGCGGCAACGGGCGGCTGTCGTTGCGCACTGCGCGCTCGGGCGGGGCGTTTATCGGCTGCTCAAACTACCCGGACTGTCGCTATACCCGCCCGCTTTCGGGTGAGGCCGAGGCCGGCGACATCGCCGGACCAGACGGCAAGCTGCTGGGACATGACGAAAACGGTCTGCCGGTCTCGCTGCGCTCGGGACGCTACGGGCCCTATGTGCAGCTTGGCGAGGCCAGCGAAGAAAACCCGAAACCGAAACGCTCATCCATTCCCAAGGGAATGGATCTTGCCGATGTGGATCTGCAAAAGGCACTGGATCTGCTCAGCCTGCCTCGCTTGATTGGCGAGCACCCCGAGGGTGGGCCCGTCGAGGCCAGCATTGGGCGTTTTGGCCCCTATGTCATGCACACGACAACGGATTCGGACGGAAAAGCGAAAAAGATCTATGCCAATATCAAGGATCCGGCCGAGGTACTGACCATCGGCATGAACCGTGCCGTTGAGCTATTAGCACAAAAAGCGGCGCGAGGGGGACGCGGTGCCGCGGCAAAACCGATCAAGGAACTGGGGGAACATCCCGAGGATGGCGGTGCGGTAAATGTGATGCCGGGCCGCTATGGTCCTTATGTAAAGTGGGAAAAAATCAACGCGACCCTGCCCAGGGACATCGACCCCGAAGCGGTCACGATGGAGATGGCGGTTGAACTGATCGCGGCCAAGGCGGCGGCAAAGGGCGGAAAGAAAAAAGCGACGACCAGGAAAACCGCAACAAAAAAGACCGTAAAGAAGAAGGCGAGCGCAAAAAAGAAGACCGCCAAAAAGAAGGTCGCGGCAAAAGACGACAGTTAATTAAAGTGCGCCGTACCGGGGCGTAAACCTACAGTTTGACTGCCGTATCCAGATAGCTGCCAATTGCCAGAACGGTGGCAGTCAGGCGCTGAAACGGCGCGCTTTCCAGTTGGGACCATATCGCCAGACGATGACCGAGGTCGGCCAGAACGCGGCTGCCGGTGGTTTGCGCGAGACTGAGAAGGAACTGCGCACAATAGGCGACACGACCCCGCTTTTGGGTTTCTATCGCCTCCAGAAGGATGGTGCGGATATTTCGCAGATCGTCCACCACGGCCAGATTGTCGGGTTCAATCTTGCCATGCAACGCAATGGGCTTTTGCGTATCGCGCACCTCCAGCCCTGGCAGCAGCGCCGCCATCTTGCGCTGGAATTGGGCCGGATCGCACAGCGGTTTTGACAGGAATTCGTCTGCGCCAGCCGCTTGCGCCGCGGCCCGTGCCTCGGTCGGATCATCGCCGCTGCAGACCAAAATGACCGGCCGGGCGCGATTGCCACGCGCCCGGATACTGCGCACAAGGTCCAGTCCGCAACCGTCGGGCAAGCCGATATCCACCACCACCACAGAGGGACGATAGGTCGCCAGATGTCGATAGGCCGCGCGTTGGCAGTCGGCACGTCGCAGGCGGGCCCCGCTTTTTCGGCACAACAGGCGCATGGCCTCGGCGCAATAGCGGCTGTCCTCGACCAGCAGGATCGTGACCCCAGCCAATGGCAGGGTTTTCTGGCTTTGCCGCGGCGCAACGACCGCGACATCAATTGTTGTGACCATGATCCGCCCCCTTTTGGTGATTCGTGTTCGGTGACGCCTCTGATTAGGTCAGAACAACCCTAACAATGACTTAACGCCGCGGCCGTCCTTTTGCCCCATTGCATCAGGCAGCGAGTTCCGCCTAGAAAGAGCCGCCCAACAGCGGAGAATGCCATGATCGGTCGCCTCAATCATGTTGCCATCGCGGTGCCCGACCTCGCCGCGGCCACGGCACTTTACAAGGATGTCCTCGGGGCAACCGTCGGGGCTCCCCAAGACCAGCCCGAGCATGGCGTCACTGTGGTTTTTGTCACACTGGACAACACCAAGATCGAATTGTTGCACCCGCTTGGCAAGGACAGCCCGATCGCCGGGTTTCTGGCCCGAAATCCGGCCGGAGGTGTTCACCACATCTGCTATGAAGTTGCCGATATCACCGCCGCCAGCGCCCGTCTGAAGCGCGCCAGAGCCCGTGTTCTGGGTGATGGAAAACCCCGGATCGGGGCCCATGGAAAGCCGGTTTTATTCTTGCATCCCAAGGACTTTACCGGAACACTGATTGAACTGGAAGAGGCCTGAGCCAATGACAATTTCTGGCGGAATTATTCTGTTTTCCTGCATCTGGTTTATGGCGCTGCTGATCTCGTTGCAGGTCGGGCACCACACCCAGCAGGATGACGGGAACGTTGTTCCCGGCACCCCCGCCTCGGCGCCGGCGAACGCCAGTTTCAAGCGCCGCCTATGGATCGTGACCTTTGTCAGCATCCTTTTGTGGTTGGGGATCGCGGCCGTTATCCTTTGGGGTGGGATCACCATTCGGGATCTGGATTTCTTCAACCGTCTCGGGCCCGCAGGCGGCTGATCAAGGACTCAGGCGGTGGAACATGTGGGTGTAAACTGCAACGCCCAGAATGGGAATCAGCAGGTTGAAAATCGGAATGGTCATGGGCACGGCCAGCAGGACTCCGGCCAGCCAGACCTGCAGATAGTGGCGTCTGAGCAACTGCATCGCCGGCTTGCGGCCGACCCGCCGCATCGCAACCAGCGCAAAGAACTGCCGCCCCAGCAGCAGGCCGTTGACCAGCCAGAAAACATAGGGCGCCAACAGGGCTGAGCTGAGATAGATCACCAGTCCCAGAATATTGACTAGCGCAAAGAAGCCTAGAAACCGCACGCCGTCCCATAGGCTGTCGGCAAAGGAAACCGGGGCCGCGGGCGCCAGCGCCGGGTAATATTGGGCCTCGACCCGGGCGGCGATCTCCTCTTGGTAAAAGCCGACAAAAGCCGCGGCGACCGGGATCATCAGGACCGAGGTCAGAAACAGCAGGACGCTCCAGCCAAACCCCGACAGCGCCCCGGCGCCGGTGGCAAAGGTGCCGATCAGGGGCAGGCTCAGGTGCGTCGGCAGGATCCAAGACAGCAGCCCCGAGAGCAGGCCGATCATGCCGGCAAAACCCAGAACGAACGGCCCCAGAAGGGCCAACGTCCAGCCCAGAGACCTGAGCAGAACATGGCGAAAGGCGGGGTCGGCGATCTGGCGCAGAGCGCGGCTGAAATCTCGGAGAAGGCCCTTCATCTGGGCAGCCATGATACGGTCTTTTCCAGGTCCGGGCGCGGTCGCTCGGGTGGGGTTCGAACCGGGGTGCCGATATGGATGAATGCCGCCAGCCGCTCCGGTGCCACCAGCCCCAGAGCCTCGTGCAGGAACGCGTCGTTGGAGGCCAGCGGGCCGGTCAGCCAGTTCGCCCCCCAACCGCTGGCCAGGGACGCATTCAACAGCCCCAGCGCCACCGCACCGGCGGACAGAAGCTGCTCAAACAGCGGCACCTTGTCGGACTGAACCGGGCTGGAGATCACCGCCACCACCAGATCGGCATCGCCAAACTGGCGTCGGGCTTTTTCGGCCTTTTCCGGCGCCAGAGGCAGTTGTTCAAGATATGGCTCGGCCAGTTGTGCGATGCGCTTGAGGGCAGGTTTTTCCAGCACGACCAGTCGCCAGGGCTCCAGCTTGCCATGATCGGGGCAGCGCAGGGCCGCGGTCAGGATCGGGATCAGGGCGGCGCGATCCGGCACTGGCGCGCCGAGGGTTTTCGCCGGGCACGAGCGGCGGCCAAGCAGAAATTTCATCGCGCCCGTATGGGCAACGGGCGTTGGCGCGGGGGTGTCAGACATTCTTGGGCTCTCCGATTGAAACTTGGGCCCTATGTCGGCATTGCACCTTCGGCTGTCAATGGCCCTGCTCGCGGGAAACGCGCCGCCCAAGGCGAACTATGCCAGAATATGTGGGTCCATCCCCATATCCAGACCGGGAAAGATCGTGCCCTCCAGCAAGCTGGAGGAAAGACCGAACATCGCCCGCATGGCATGGGCCGGATAGGCGCGGACATCTCGCGTCGGCATAAGGTCGCGGTCCTGATAGAGCTGCTCGGGGCGCAACCCCGGCCAGCGGCCGAACACCCGCCCGCCCCGGATCGCGCCTCCGGCCATCAGCATCACCCCTCCGGTGCCGTGATCGGTCCCGCGTGAGCCGTTCTCGCGCGCTGTGCGGCCAAACTCGGTCATCGCCATCACCACCGTTTTTTTCCAGTTGGAGCCCAGCGTTTTCTGCAGCCCCAGTATGGCCGCCGACAATTCCCCAAGGGCGCGCCGGATTGCGTTCGCCTGCGTGCGATGCGTGTCCCAGCCGCCGATGGAAAAGGCAGCAATGCGGGTCTCTTCGTTCAGGCGCTCGGCGGCAAATTTTGCCAGCGCCGCCGCCCGCTCGGCCCGCGCCGGATTCCTCATCATCGCGCTCATCGCCATGGCCGAGCCTTCCTGCCCGCTTGGCGCGCCCTGATCTGACAGTGCTGCCAGCTCGATGGCAGTCTGGCCGGCGGCCTGAAACACCGGGTCGCCCCGATAGAGCGCCTGCAGCAGGCGTCGGCCCTGCGGCGTCAGATCCAGACGGGCATCGGGCGCCCAGCTTGAGACCGGCACGGCTCCGTTCAGGATCTTCATATCCTCGTGCCCAACCGCAAAGGCCGTTTTCACCGACACCCCCGGCACATGCCCCAGCATCCGGTTCAGCCAGCCGTCGCGGATCGCGCGCAGCCCAACATCGGTGCCGGTGCCAGCCTCCAGCATATCCTGACCGTCAAAATGGCTGCGCTTGTCGCGGTAAGGCGTGGCCACTGCATGGGCAAACGCCAGCTCGCCCTTCTGCCAAAGCGGCATCAGCCCCTCAAGGTGGCGGTTCAAGGCAAAATAGCCGTCAAGATCGTGGCTGCCAGTGCGGTCGCCAAGGGTCGGGCGGTACTGGGCAAACAGTGGATCGCCCTCGGGGCGTACCACCTCCAGCCCGTCCATTGCGCCGCGCAGAATGATGACTACGAGGCGCGCATCCCACGGCGCGGCGGCCAATGTCATCGGCGCCGATAGCGGGCCAAGCGCAAGTGCGCCGCCAAGAGCGCCCGAGCGGATCAGAAAGTCACGGCGCGTGGCAGATGTCGAGGATGTCATGCTAACTCTCCCTATCGGCGGTTGAATTCAGGGGCGGACAGGAAAAGGGCAACCCCCTCGGCCCGGCTTTCGGCGGCGCCAAGCACAGCGACAAGGCGCGGGTCGGCCAGCTCGGCCAGTGCGACGCGAGCCAGATCGCGGGGATCGTTGCCCTTGCCATACATCGCCGAGATCATCAGTGCCCATTCGATCCGCGCCGCCACCGCCTGCGGGGTGATCCAGGCGTCCAGCTGCTCGGGCCAGCCATTCGGCCCGCCGGGGCGCAGCCACGGCTGCCCCATGATCTGCATCGGCGTGGCAAAAACCTGCCGCAGCCGCCGCGTCGGCATCTTGGCAACCGCAGCCTCCTCAACGCCAAGCGCCCGCAAAGTTGAAACCATGTAATCAAACGGCTGTTTGGCCTTTGATCCAAATCCCTGCCATGCGGCGGGATGTTCCAGCATGGCGCGATAACACTCCATCAACGCGCCGCCGCTCTCAAGATAGGCGCGGCTGATCGCCTGCACCATGCCCGGGTCGGGCTTGTCGGCGATAAAATGGACCGCCAGCTTGTGGGCGATATTCTGCGCCGTATCGGGGTGCATCGCCAGATCGTCCAGAAAGGCGTGGATATCCGACAGCTGCCCACGCAAGCCGCCGTATTCGTGGCCCAGAACCGTCTTGACCCCGGGCTCGGCCGCCGCCGCCCGGTATTTGAAGCCCGTGCGAAAATTGTAATAGAGCCCGGTCAGCAGCTTGGCCAACTGGCGCACATCCTTTTGCGTATAGGCGCCGTTCACCCCCATCGTATGCAGTTCCAGCATCTCGCGGGCGAGGTTCTCATTCAGGCCGCGGTGCAGGCGCTTGCCAATGCGTGAGTTGGGCCCGATGGACTGCACCTGATCCAGATAGATCAGCATCGCCGGATGCAGCGAGGCCGATTTCAGAAGGGTGGCAAAATTGCCGGTCATATAGGGGCGGATGGCGTCCTCGATATAGCCGGTGGTCACATAGCGCAGCCCCTTGCCGCTGGCGGCGACGGTGAAATGATCGGCCCAAAAGCGCAGCAGACGTTCACGAAAGCCATCGGGGCTGAGCATCGGGCGAATCAGCGAGGTACCAAAATCCCGGATCAGATCACGGGTCGCACGCCGGTTGGCCTTGCGAAAGGCGGTTTGGGCGCTTGCCCCGCCGGTTCGCCGTGCCTTGCGCAGAATACCGAGCGCGCGCTCTTGGGCGGCGCGGGTGCGAAACCCCTCGATGGGAAAGCGGGTGGCGATCACGTCAGGGCCGGCCAGACGCGCCAACATGGCGTCAACCGAGCGCGGGGCCGCGACCATTGGCGACAACCCATAGCCAAAGCGTATCTCGGCAAGAGTCGAAAAAGCGGCGTTCATGGACCTCCTCCGAACCGGACGGCTGATTGCATTTCGCCGCCAGTCTAGCCGCCATTCTGGGCAAAATTTTGACACCCCCGGAAAAATACCGGGAGGGGGCCGAACGGTTGGCTTGCTTTGGCCGAAGAAACTCCGATGAACCCCCTCAGCTCTGGGGTATCAGCCTCAGTCCCAGATCGCGCAACTGCTCGTTGGTGGGCGCGCTGGGTGCCTGCATCATCAGGTCTTCGGCGCGCTGGTTCATCGGGAACATGATCACCTCGCGGATGTTTTCCGCATCCGCCAGCAGCATCACCATGCGATCAACCCCCGGCGCGATCCCCGCGTGGGGCGGCGCGCCGTATTTGAAGGCGTTCAGCATGCCGCCGAAATTGGCGTCAACGAAATCACGGTCATGGCCGACGATCTCGAACGCCTTATACATGATTTCCGGGCGGTGGTTCCTGACCGCACCCGAGCTGAGCTCGATGCCGTTGCAGACAATGTCATACTGATAGCCAAGCACGTCGAGGGGATCCAGCGTTTCCAGCGCCTCAAGCCCGCCTTGAGGCATGGAAAACGGGTTGTGGCTGAAATCGAGTTCGCCGGTTTCCTCGTCTTTTTCATACATCGGAAAATCGACGATCCAGCAGAATTTGAACTCGTTCTTCCAGTCATCATTGGGCTGGGTCTGTGCCCAGATTTCATCGCGCGCCTTGGCCGCAACCGCCTGAAAGGCCGAGGGCTTGCCACCCAGAAAAAATGCCGCGTCTCCGACCCCAAGGCCAAGTTGCTGGCGGATCGCCTCGGTGCGTTCGGGGCCGATGTTTTTGGCCAGGGGGCCAGCGGCCTCGATGCCCTGACCCTGATCACGCCAGAAGATATACCCCATCCCCGGCAGCCCCTCTTTTTGTGCAAAGCTGTTCATCCGGTCGCAGAACTTGCGCGAGCCACCGCCAACGGCGGGAATGGCGCGCACTTCATTGCCCTCCTGCTCCAGCAATGATGCAAAGATCTTGAAACCCGAGCCGGCGAAATGTTCGCTGACATCCTGCATCTTGATCGGGTTGCGCAGGTCGGGCTTGTCGCAGCCATACCATTTCATCGAATCGCGGTAAGCGATGCGCGGAAATTCCGCCGTCACCTTGCGCCCGCCGCCAAATTCCTCGAATACACCGCGCATCACCGGCTCGATCACCTGAAAAACGTCCTCTTGCGTGGCAAAGCTCATTTCCATGTCAAGCTGGTAAAACTCGCCAGGGCTGCGGTCGGCGCGCGGGTCTTCGTCGCGAAAACACGGCGCGATCTGGAAATAGCGGTCAAACCCCGCGACCATGATCAACTGCTTGAACTGCTGGGGTGCCTGCGGCAGCGCATAGAACTTGCCCGGATGCAGACGGCTTGGCACCAGAAAATCGCGCGCGCCTTCGGGGCTGCTGGCGGTCAGGATCGGGGTCTGGAATTCGGTAAAGCCCTGTTCGGTCATCTGCCGGCGCAAACTGGCGATGACGTTGGAACGCAGCATGATGTTGTTGTGCAGATGCTCGCGCCGCAGGTCGAGATAGCGGTATTTCAGGCGCGTTTCCTCGGGGTAGTCAAGCTCGCCAAAGACTGGCAGGGGCAGTTCTTCGGCGGCGTTCAGAATCTCGATCTCGCGGATAAAGACCTCGACCTCGCCGGTCGGCAGTTTGGGGTTGACCAGTTCAGGATCGCGCGCCTTGACCTCACCATCAACGCGGATCACCCATTCGCTGCGCAGCGTTTCCACCGTAGCAAAGGCGGCGCTGTCGGGGTCGCACAGAACCTGCGTGATGCCGTAGTGGTCGCGCAGGTCGATAAACAGGATGCCGCCGTGATCGCGCACCCGATGCACCCAGCCGGACAGACGAACGGTCTCTCCGACATTGGCGGCGGTCAGTTGGTTGCAGGTCTTGCTGCGGTAGGCGTGCATGAGGCGGCTCCCTTCGGGCGGTAAAATCGGTCCCGCCGGATACACGCGTTTGCGGCGCGCTTGTCAAGTCGGGACGCGCATTTCAGGCGCGGCTCAGAGCGTATCCAGAAATGTCAGCTCGGTTTCGCCAATCGCTGCGGCGGTCAGGCGCCCGGTTGCATAGGCGCCGGTATCGACGGCAATCCGGCCATCCACAGCGGCGGCGGCATCGTGAATGGTGTGGCCATGCACGACCCAATGGCCATCCGTGCGCACGCTGCTCAGAAATTTCGGGTGCCCCCAGAGCAACGTCTTGTCCTCTTGCGCATCCAGTGGCCGGTCGGGATCGACGCCGGCATGAACGACAAGGACATTGCCGCTGGCAAAGCTGAGCGGGCGGGCGCGCAGCCACGCCTGCAATGGCCCCAGCGCGTCCTTCAGCGCGCGGCTGGCCTTTTCCATCTGTTCGGGGGCAGCGGTCTCATGCACGCCGCCAACACCAAAACTGGCCAGCGTCTGCAGCCCGCCATTGCGCAACCAGCGACGGCCATTCTTGGCCGGATCATCGAGGAAACCCAGCAGCATCTGTTCATGGTTGCCGCTGAGGCAGGTCACATGCGCCGCATCCTCCAGTTGTTGCAACCGGCTGAGAACGGCGGCGCTGTCATCTCCCCGATCGACATAATCGCCGACAAACACCAGATCATGCGCGCGTCCATCAGCATCAGCCTCAATCCGTGGCAGCAGGCGCTCAAGCAGGTCGATCCGCCCGTGGATATCGCCCACAGCATAAAGCAGACGGTCCGGGCGAATCGCCACTCCGCCACGCGCTGCGGATTCGCCCTCGTTTAGGGATCGTCGTGAAAACAGGCGCAGGAATTTTTTCATGTCGGTATCGATTTTCAGCGTTGTCTTGGTCTTAACAGCGGCCGCCCAGAGGTCCGGGACCGGCTGGCCGGGCGCGCCTTTGCTAGCATGTTGACAATTTCCGGGCAACGCAACAAAGTTCTTTATATCCGACCGGGACGTGCTACGTTCAAGGTTGAACGATTTGGAATAAAAGAGAATCAATTTGAAAGACCTGACCTGCGATTTTTCCGACGCCGGGCTACAAATTCCGTGGTATCTGGTACAGCTCCGCCCCAACGGCCTTGGCATCGCCCTTAGGAATCTGGCTCGGCAGGGGTTTGATCTGTTCTGCCCGATGCACCCTTCTATGACCAAGCGTCGCGGCCAGTTTCACAAAAGCTGGCGACCCCTGTTTCCGGGATATCTGTTTGTCGGCTTTGATCAGGCGCGCGCGCCCTGGCGGGCGATCAACTCGACCTACGGGGTTTCGCGTCTGGTCAACTTTGGAACCGAGGCCCCCCGCCCGGTGCCCGAGGGGCTGATCACCGGCCTCAGGATGCGCTGCGATGCGGACGGCCGCCTGCTGCCCCCGGAGACGTTGGAAAAGGGCGATTCGGTCCGAATTCTCAGCGGCCCGTTTGCAGAGTTTGTCACGACGGTCGAGCGCGTCACCCCGGATCAGCGCATCTGGGTGCTGCTTGATCTGCTCGGCCGCCCGACCCGGGTCATGCTGGCACGTGACGTGGTGCAAAAGGTGTAAGTGGAAAAATGCCCGGGCGATCCCGGTGGCCAGATCCGGGGTCAACCGTCCGCGCCCGTAAAATTTCGCGTGTCAAAGGTGCAAAGTTCTATTATATCGGGTGTCATGGACTCGAAAAAATTTATCCGCAAAGGGCGTTAGATGGCTCAAAACAAGGTTATTTCCCTGAATGAACCCGCGTCTGATGCGCCGCACCTGCACGCGACGGCGCACCCGCAGGTGGTGGATCAGCAAGATGATGAAATCGACCTGCTGGCCCTGATGGGGACACTGTGGCGCGGGAAATGGCTGATCCTGCTGGCCATGATTGTTGCCGTCTTTATCGGTGGCTATTACGCCTACCGCTTTGCCATCCCGGTTTATACGACAACGGCAAGCGTTGCGCTGGACCCGAAAAAACAGAATGTGACCGGCATGTCCAGCGTGATTTCGGGACTGTCGGGCGATCAGGCGACTGTCAACACCGAGGTTGAGGTGATCCGCTCACGCGGGTTGATGGAAAAACTGGTCAAGGCGCTGGACCTTACGAACGACCCCGAATTCAACGACCGACTGCGGCCCCAAAGTCCCTATGCGGTAAAACCGTTCATCAAGCGGCTCCTGGGGATGAACACCAAAAAGCCCATCCCGACGGACCGGGCCATTCTGGACGCAACAATTGACAATGTGCTGAAGGCAATGTCGGTTTCAAACAAACGCCAGAGCTATGTCTTCAATATCACGGCAACAACGACCTCGCCGGAGAAATCGGCCAAAATGGCCAACACATTGGCCAAGCTCTATATCCTCGATCAGCTTGACGTGAAATTCAAGGCAACCCAGCAGGCAACGAAATGGCTGACCGAGCGGGTGGCGGATCTAAAGCAGAAGCTGGAAAATGCGGTTAAGAAGGTAAAGGATTTCAATTCGCAAGCCGAGTTGATCAGCCCCAAGGGTCTGGTTGCCTTGCAACGGCAATTGAAAGAAACCCGTGACCGGATCAAGAACGCCAGCGCCGACCTCAGGCAACAGGCGGCACATCTGAACGCCCTAAAAGCCGCCGCATCAGAGGGAAATCCCGACAAGATGGTCGAACTGGCGGGGGATCGCAATCTGGCTCGCATCCGGACCATGCTGAAAGCAGGCAACGTCAAGCGCGCGACCTTTGACGCCGCGTTCACCACCTTTCTCAACCGCGCCGAACAGGATTTCCAGCGTGCGTCATTCCAGAACGAAACGCTGAAGGCCTCGCTGGCCCGGCTAAAGGGGCGGATCAAACGCCAATCCTCGGACCTCGTCACCCTGCAGCAGTTGCAACGCGAGGCCGCCGCCAGTCAGGCCATCTATGCTTATTTCCTGAAACGTCTGAAGGAAACCTCGGTGCAGCAGGGCATTCAAAAGGCCGACAGCCGCGTGCTGTCGCGCGCCGTCGTTCCCATTTATGCCTCAGCCCCGCGCAAGTCCTTGATCCTTGTCCTTTCGACGCTGCTCGGTCTTTTCGCTGGCGCCGGTGTGGTTCTGGGGCGCGAGATGCTGCAATACGGCTTTCGCACCGCCGAGGATCTGGAACTGGCGACCGGCTATACGGTTATCGGGCAGATCCCGAAAATGCCGGTCGGAAAACGACTGGATACGCTGCGCTACCTGACCGAAAAACCGACCTCGGCCGCCGCCGAATCGGTGCGCAATCTGCGCACCTCCGTTTTGCTCTCGGACGTAGATCATCCGCCCAGGATCATCATGATCACCTCATCCACGCCGGGCGAAGGGAAAACGACGGCCTCTCTGGCGTTTTCGCAAAACCTTGCCGGATTGGGTAAGAAAGTGCTGCTGATCGAAGGCGATATTCGCCGCCGGACCTTTACCCAGTATTTCAAGCTGGAAGGCGTCAAGGGAATCCTCTCGGTGATCTCTGGCGACGTGGACCTGTCAGAAGCCGTCTATCGCGATCCTAAACTTGGCTTTGACATTCTGGTTGGGGAAAAATCCTCGACCAATGCTGCGGATGTGTTCAGCTCCGACAAATTCCGCGCCTTTCTCAAGGCAGCCAGCGCCGATTACGATTACGTCGTGATTGACACGCCCCCGGTTCTGATCGTCCCCGACGCCCGAGTGATCGCGCAATCCGTCGATGCGGTCCTTTACTCGGTCAAATGGGACGCAACCTCAAAAGCGCAGGTTCTGCAAGGGCTGAAGATGTTTGAAACAGTCAACCGCCCGGTCACCGGCCTGATCCTGTCCTTGATCGACCCCAAAGGGATGAAACGCTACGGGGGCGCAAAATATGGCAGCTATGATGCCAAGGGCTATTACGACAACTGAGCACAGCTTTGGCGCAGACTCGTTGGGGATTACGGGAGAAAGGTCGCCCAAGCCCCCCATCGAGCAATGCCCGAAAGTTGGTGATGGGGTGATTGGGTGGCATATCATGGCGGTGTTGACGCGCCGCGATTCTCAGAGAGAAAAGGATATGCCACATGAAAAACGATACGATTTTGGAGTTCACC